>JADMIO011227204.1_pt1 | contig 39137 bp, 34 predicted proteins | sample 8958161 | NCBI WGS metagenome assembly JADMIO01 (sample SAMN16585339, study PRJNA669376) | soil metagenome | isolation source: Crop rotation soil | place: USA: Cullars Rotation, Alabama | collected 2011 | reverse complement strand
GAGGGCCTGCCGATGACGCTCGAGCTCAAGCTCGCGCGCGTCGACATGTACGCCAAGCGCTTCAACAACGTCGCGCTGCGCGCCGCCTCGGATGCGAGCGGCTGGTCGGCGGTGGTCGACGCCGATGAGATCGCGGGCCAGGTCACCTACAAGAACGAGGGTGCGGGCCAGCTGGTCGCGCGCCTGCTGCATTTCAGCGTGCCGGCGAGCGTCGAGAACGCCGTAGCCGGCCCGACCGCCAAGACCGCGGAGCTGCCGTCGATCGATATCAGCGCGGAAAGCTTCGAGCTGCGCGGCCGGCCGCTCGGCAAGGTCGAGCTGGTTGCGCAGCGCTCGGGCGACGACTGGCGCATCGACAAGGGCTCGATGGTGAACGCCGACGGCTCGCTCGAGGCGACCGGCCGCTGGCGCGGCGGCGTGGCGCCCGGCAGCGAGCTCGACTTCAAGCTGAATGCCGTCGACATCGGAAAATTCCTCGGCCGCGCCGGCTACCCCAACATGGTGGCGGGCGGCAGGGCAGACTTCTCCGGCACGGTCGGCTGGCAGGGCGAGCTCCTCACGATCGACTATCCCAGCCTCACCGGTGACCTCAAGCTCGTCGCGGAGGACGGCCAGTTCCTCGAGATCGATCCGGGCCTCGGCAAGCTGATCTCGCTCATGAACCTGCAGGCGCTGCCGCGCCGCATCACGCTCGACTTTCGCGACGTGTTCTCGAAGGGCTTCCGCTTCGATCGCATCGACGCGGTCTCCCGCGTCGAGCGCGGCATGATGCAGCTGAAGGAATTGCGCATGGCCGGACCGGCCGCCGACGTGGCGATGTCGGGGCAGGTCGACCTGCAGCACGAGACGCAGAACCTGAAGCTCCGCGTGGTGCCGAGCCTCGGCGGCACCGCCTCGACCGCCGTCGCGCTGGTCAACCCGGTCGCGGGCGTCGCCGCGGTCATTGCGCAGCGCGTGCTGAAGAATCCGCTCGGCCAGATCTTCGCCTACGAATTCCAGGTCTCGGGCAGCTGGATCGAGCCGAAAGTCGAGAAGCTCACCACCGCGCCGCAGACGACGCAGCCGGTGAGCCCTTGAAGACGCGCATTGCGGCGTTGCAGATGGTTTCGGCGGCCGAGCTCGCGCCGAACCTCGAAGCAGCGGCGCGGCTCGTCGCCGCGGCGGCCGCCGCCGGGGCGAAGCTCGTCGCGCTGCCGGAGAACTTCTACTGCATTGGGCGGCACGAGACCGACAAGGTGAAGCTGCGCGAGCCCGATGGCCGCGGCCCGATCCAGGATTTCCTCTCGCGCACGGCGCGCGAGCACGGCCTCTGGATTGTTGCCGGCACCGTCCCCATTATGGGTAGGGATGACCACCACATCCGCGGTGCCTGCCTGCTCTACGACGACAAGGGCAAGCGCGTCGCGCGCTACGACAAGATGCATTTGTTCCGCTTCACGGCGGGCGACGAGCGCTACGACGAGACCCGGACGCTCGAGCCGGGCGAGCGTCCCGTCGCGATCGACAGCCCGTTCGGTCGCCTCGCGCTCTCGGTTTGCTACGATGTGCGCTATCCCGAGCTGTATCGCGCGCTCGGCCCATTCGACGCCATGTTCGTACCTTCCGCCTTCACCGTGCCCACCGGCGCCGCGCATTGGGAAACACTGCTGCGCGCGCGGGCGATCGAGAACCAGGCCTATGTCATCGCGCCGGCGCAGGGCGGCACGCATGCCGGCGGCCGGCGCACCTACGGCCACAGCATGATCATCGACCCCTGGGGCGAGGTCCTCGCCACGCAGCCCGAAGGCGAGGGCGTGGTGCTCGCCGAAATGGATCTTGCCCGCATCCGCGAGGTCCAAGCTTCGCTGCCCGCGAATGCCAACCGGAGAATTCATTGATCCTCGATACCGCCAAGACGACACTGCTTACGCCGTTCGATCTGGAGACCGGAAAGATCCAGCAGGTCTTCGGCACGCTCGCGGCGCGCAAGGTCGACTACGCCGACCTCTACTTCCAGTACGCGCGCTCCGAGGGCTGGAGCCTCGAGGAAGGCATCGTCAAGTCAGGCAGCTTCAACATCGAGCAAGGCGTCGGCGTGCGCGCGGTGTCGGGCGAGAAAACCGCCTTCGCCTATTCCGACGAGATCAGCTTCGACGCGCTCCAGGACGCCGCCAAGGCCACCCGCGCCATAGCTTCCGCCGGCCAGGCGCGCGTGGTGAAGGCCGGCTCGCGCCGCATGCCGGTTCCGCTGTACGGCGCGATCGATCCCATCGCCTCGCTTCCTTCGACGGAAAAGGTTGCGCTATTGGAACGGGTGGAGCGCAAATGCCGCGCACGCGATCCGCGCATCGTGCAAGTGATGGCGAGCCTCGGCGGCGAATACGAAGTGGTGCTGATCGCGCGCGCCGACGGTGAGATCGCCGCGGACGTGCGCCCGCTCGTGCGTCTCTCCGTGCAAGTGATCGCCGAGCAGAACGGGCGCCGCGAGAGCGGCAGCGCGGGCGGCGGCGGACGCACCGACTATTCGCACTTCACCGACGCGGTGCTCGACCAATATGCCGAGCAGGCTGTGTCCCAGGCCCTCACGAATTTGGAGGCTCGCCCCGCACCCGCCGGCACCATGACGGTGGTTCTGGGCCCCGGCTGGCCCGGCGTGCTGCTGCATGAAGCGGTGGGCCATGGCCTCGAGGGCGACTTCAACCGCAAAGGCAGCTCCGCGTTCTCCGGCCGCCTCGGCCAGCGCGTCGCTTCGCCCGGCGTCACCGTCGTCGACGACGGCACGATGCCCGGCCGGCGCGGCTCGCTGACCGTCGACGACGAAGGCACGCCGACTCAGCGCAATGTGCTGATCGAGGACGGCGTGCTGCGCGGCTACCTGCAGGACAGCCTGAACGCGCGGCTCATGAAGATGCCGCTCACCGGCAATGCGCGTCGCGAGTCCTTCGCCCACCTCACCATGCCGCGCATGACCAATACCTATATGTTGGCCGGCCCGCACGATCCGCAGGAGATCCTCCGCAGCGTGAAGAAGGGGCTCTACGCCACCAACTTCGGCGGCGGCCAGGTCGACATCACCAACGGCAAGTTCGTCTTCTCGGCCGCCGAGGCCTATCTCATCGAAAACGGCAAGGTGACGACGCCGATTAAAGGCGCCACGCTCATCGGCAACGGGCCCGATGCGCTCACGCGCGTCAGCATGATCGGCAACGACCTCGCGCTCGACACCGGCATCGGTACTTGCGGCAAGGAAGGACAAAGCGTGCCGGTCGGCGTCGGCCAGCCGACGCTGAAAATCGATGGTCTTACCGTCGGCGGCACGAGCCACTAGTGCCCGTCGACGCGCTCGTCGATCACATTCCCGACGGCGCGTTCATCGCGCTGCCTCCCGATTACTCGCTGCCGGCCATGGAAGCGGTTCGCGGGCTGATTCGACGCCGCGCCAGGAATCTAAAACTATTGGGAGTACCGGTCCTCGGCCTATCCGCCGACCTGCTGATCGGCGCCGGCTGCGTCGCCGAAGTGCACTCGAGCGCGGTATCGCTCGGCGAAGCGGGACTCGCGCCGCGCTTCAGCGAGGCTGTCGAGCGCGGCGAGATCAAGGTGGTCGACTACACGTGCCCCGCGGTCCATACCGCGTTGCAGGCGACGGAGAAGGGCGTGCCCTTCATGCCGCTGCGCGGCGTGATCGGCTCCGACCTCACGCGCGAGCACAGCGACTGGCAGGTCGCGCAGAACCCGTTTGCGCGCGGCAAGGACCCTATCCTGCTCGTCTGCGCGCTCGTTCCCGACGTCGCGCTCTTTCACGCGCGCTGGGGGGATGAAGCCGGAAATGTCTGGGTCGGGCGGCGGCGCGAGCTTGCCACCATCGCGCACGCGGCGCGCCACACTTATGTAACGGTCGAGGAGCTCCGCAAGGGCGACATGCTGGAGGACGAGCTGCTCGCGCCCGGGGTGATTTCGTCGACATACGTCAGCGGCGTGGCGCGCGCCGAGCGCGGCGCCTGGCCGCTCGGCGTCGCCGACGTCTACGGCATCGACGACGCACATCTCTCGGCCTACGCTACAGCGGCGAAGACCCGCGAGGGCTTCCAGCGCTATCTCGACGAGCACGTGTGGCAGGGAACGAAGAACTCCTTGCCTGCGTAATAGCGCGGCTGATCGCCGATGCGAACCACGTCGCCGTCGGCGCCGCGTCTCCCATCCCTGCTACCGCATGCGAGCTGCTGCGCGCCAAGGGAAGCCGAATCCGCGTCACGCGCCTCCACAAGCGCAAAGGCAATCCCTTCACCGAAGGCTCGCGCGAGCTCTTCGATCTCGCGGGGCAGGGGCGCATCGACTACTTCTTCCTCGGCGGCGCGCAGCTCGATGGCGAGGCCAACATCAACCTGGTGCGCGCCGACGGCCGGCGCTTTCCCGGCTCGTTCGGCTCCGCGCTCATGTACTTCACCTGCCGCACCATCCTTTTCCGCGAGGAGCATTCGAAGCGCGTGCTCGTGCCCAAGGTGGAGTTCATTTCCGCGCCCGGCTGGAGCGCGCCCGAGGTGCACCGTCCGGGCGGACCTGTCGCGCTCCTGACCGGCAAGGCGCTCTTCGCCTGGCAGAAGGAGAAGCGCTGTTTCCTTCTGCAGTCGGTGCACCCAGGGCACACGCTGGCGGAGGTGCGAGACAGCACTGGGTTCGAGTTTGATGCGGAAAAACCGGGAGAAACGCCGGCGCCCACGGCCGAGGAACTCGCACTGCTGCGCAGCACCGTGGCGAGTGAAATAGCAGCGGACTACCCTGAATTTGCGCAGCGGGTCTGGCGCTAAACTAGCGCCATGAACGCTCCCGAGAAGGTACGGCAGTACGACCGCGCCGCGCAGGCGGTCGGCAACATCGTCCACCTCGAGCACTTCAACTGCTGCATCGACGACCAGCGCATGGCGGTGCTGTTCTACGTCGTGGGCCTCGGCGCGACGCGCGATCCGTACATCTTCACCGGCCTCGAGAACATCTGGCTCAACTTCGGGCGCACGCAGATCCACATGCCGAGCCGCGCGGTGCCGCCGAAGGCCGAGCGGCTGCGCGGCACTGCCGGCATCGTCGTGCCGAGCCTCGCCGACCTGGCGAAGCGGCTGGAGTACGCCGGCAAGGAGATGAAGCGTGTCGTGGGAGATGTGCGGCACTTCGACTACAGCGTGAAGAAAGACTGCGTCGAGGCGACCGACCCGTGGGGCACCCGCATCCGCTGCCACGCGCCGTCGCCGGAGTATGGGCCGATCGAGCTCGGCATCGCCTATGTCGACTTCGACGTGCCGGCGGGCACGGCGCAAGGCATCGCGCGGTTCTACACCGAGGTGATGCAGGCCCCGGCGTCGGCGCAGAAGGGGCGCGCCAGCGTCGCGATCGGCCGCAACCAGAAGCTGTACTTCACCGAGCAGAAGGGCAAGCTGCCCGAGTACGACGGCCACCACATCCAGGTCTACATCGCCGACTTCGGCACGCCGTATGAGTGGCTGAGGGAGCGCGAGCTCATCACCATGGAGACCGACGCCAACGAGTGGCGCTTCCAGTGGATCGTCGATCCGCGCGACGGAAAGAAGCTCTTCCAGATCGAGCACGAAGTGCGCAGCATGAAGCACCACCTCTTCAACCGGCCGCTGGTGAACCGCAACCACGGCATCACCAACATGACCTACCAGTACGGCCAGGACGCCTTCAAGGGCATCACCTGAACAAGCCGGTCGAGGCAAAGCTTTGGAATGAATATGCGGGTCCGCACGCGGACCTGCGCGAGGCGCTCGACCGGATCGAGCGCGCCGGCGAGCTCCTGCGCATCAAGGGCGCCGACTGGAAGCTCGAGATGGGCACGCTCGCCGAGATCGTCTACCGGCAGGAGGCGCCGCCGGCGATCCTCTTCGAGGACATTCCCGGCTATCCGAAGGGCTTCCGCGCCATGTCGGGGGCGACGAACTCCGCGAAGCGGCTCGCGATCCTTCTCGGCTTTGCGCCGCCGTCGCATCCGCTCGATGTAGTGCGTGCCTATCGCGACCGGATGAAGACGCACCGGCCGATTCCGCCGAAGGTGGTGACGAAAGGCGCGGTGCTCGAGAACGTCATCAAGACCCAGATCGACGTGCTCAAGTTTCCGGCGCCGCTGCTGCACGAGCACGACGGTGGTCGCTATCTGGGTACGGACGACCTGGTCATCATGCGCGACCCCGAGCTCGGCTGGGTCAACTGCGGCACCTACCGCTCGATGGTGCAGGGACCGGACAAGGTGGGGCTCTGGATCTCGCCCGGCAAACACGGGCGCCAGATTCGCGAGAAATATTGGAAGCAGGGCAAGCCGTGCCCGGTGCTCATTAGTTGTGGACACGATCCGCTGCTGTTCCTCGCCGGCGGCAACGAGATCCGCTTCGGCCTTTCCGAGTACGACTATGCCGCCGGCCATCGCGGCGAGCCGTATGAAGTGATCGAGAGCGAGGTCTACGGCCTGCCGATGCCGGCGCACGCCGAGATCGTGCTCGAAGGCGCGATGCATCAGAACGACACGATGCCGGAAGGCCCGTTCGGCGAATTCACCGGCTACTACGCCGGCGGCCGCTCGCAGCAGCCGGTGGTGCGCATCGAGCGCATCTACCACCGCAACGATCCGATCCTCGGCCTCGCATGTCCGATGGTGCCGCCCTCGGACTTCTCGTACTCGAAGTGCGTGATGAAGGCCGGCATGATCTGGGACGAGGTCGAGCGCGCGGGACTGCCGGGCGTGCAGGGCGTCTGGGTGCACGAGCCGGGCTGCGCGCGCATGTTCAATGTGATCTCGATCAAGCAGGCCTATGCCGGCCACGCGCGGCAGGCGCTGCACCTGGCCGCCGCGTGCCAATCCGGTTCCTACCTCGGCAGGTTCGTGGTGGTGGTCGACGACGATATCGATCCGACGAACCTCGAGCAGGTGCTGTGGGCAATGTGCACGCGCTGCGATCCAGTCCAAGACATCGATTTCATCAAGCGCGCCTGGAGCGGACCGCTCGATCCACGCCTGCCTAAGGGCGTGACGTGGAACTCGCGCGGCCTCTTCGACGCGTGCCGTCCCTACGAAATGCTGAAAGACTTTCCGCCGGTGGTGCGCGCCTCCGACGAGCTGCGGGACAGCGTCGCGCGCAAGTTCGAAGATCAGCTGAAGCGCTAGCCCATGCGGCGGTTCGCGCTCGCGCTGTGCTTGATGTTCAGCGTGGCGCATGCGCAGGACTATCCGAACCGCGGCATTCGCCTCGTCATCGACACCTCGCCCGGCGGCGTGACCGATCTCTTCGGGCGCATGGCAGCCGAAGGCCTGTCGCAGAAATTTCCGCAGGGCGTCTTCGTCGACAACAAGCCCGGCGCCTCGGGCAATCTCGCGATCGATTTCGTCGTGCGCTCGGCGCCTGACGGCTACACGCTCATGTTCGCCTCCGGCGGCGGCCTGGTCGTGAAGCCGTTCCTCGAGAAGGGCCTCGCGTTCGACGTGATGAGCGATCTCGTGCCGGTCTTCAACTTCGCGCAGACGCCGCACATCCTCGTCGTGCCGCAGTCGGTGCCGGCGAAAGACGTCGCCGAGTTCATCGCCTACGCGAAGACGCGCACGCTTGCTTATGGATCGGCGGGTTTCGGCAGCCCGCCGCATCTCTCGATGGCGCTCTTCGCCCAGGTCGCGGGACTCAAGATGCTGCATGTCCCTTACAAAGGCGTGGGCGGCGCGATGCCGGACCTGCTCGCGGGACGAGTGCAGGCGATGTCGATGGCGCTCGGCTCGGCGCGGCCTTATCTCAAGGACGGCCGGTTGCGCCCGCTCGCGGCGGGCGCAAAGCAGCGGCTGCGCGGCCTGCCGGAGGTGCCGACGTCCGCCGAGGCCGGCGTTCCAGGCTGGGAGATGAGCGCCTGGTTCGGCCTGTTCGCGCCGCGCGGCACGCCGCCCGAGATCGTCCGCACCCTGAACCAGAGCTTGCAGGCGGTGCTCGATGATCCGAAGACCGGCGAGCGGCTGCTGCAGGCGGGTGCCGACCCGATCGGCGGCTCTTCCGAATCGTTTGCAGAGCGCTATCGCGCCGACCACAGGATGTGGGGAGAATTCATCCGCGAAGCCGGCATCAAGATGGAGTGAGGCATGATCAAGACCCGATTCATCTCGCACGGCACCCTGGGGTCGAAGGACCTCGAGGCGACGCGCCGCTTCTACGAGGAGTTCCTCGGCCTGGAAGTGGTGCGCACGAGCCCGGTGTCGCTCATGATCCGGCGCGGCGGCCAGCACGTATACGCGGTGGTGCTCACCAAGAACAAGGAGCGCATGCCGCGCTGCTATCACAACGGCCTCGACGTCGACACCGACGCGGAAGTCGACGCCGCCTGGCGTGTTTGCACCGAGGAGGCCGCGAAATGGGGCCTGCACGACATCAGCAAGCCCTTGGAGCGCCACGGTACCTACAGTTTTCTTTTCTGGGACGCGGACGACAACGCCTGGGAAGTGCTCTCCAACCCGAAAGGCGGCTACACCTGGATCTTCGAGCAGGGCGACCTCGAGGGCCGCGGCCATTTCCAGAAAGGCTTCAAGGACAAACGACCCACCACGGAGAACCCATGAGCGTCATCACGCAGGCTGAAATCGACCAGCAGGTCTTCGATCTCTACGACGAGTATTGCCACGGACGCATCGATCGCCGCGAATTCCTGAAGCGCGCCGGCGCGATGGGCGCGCTCGCCTTCGCCCTCTCGCTGCTGCCGGACTACGCCGGGGCGCAGACGATCTCGTTCACCGACACGCGCATCAAGGCGAACTACGTGACCTATCCCTCGCCGGGCGGCAACGCGGCGAGCATGCGCGGCTATCTGGTGCATCCCGCCGGCAACGGGCCGTTCCCGGCGGTATTGGTGGTGCACGAGAACCGCGGCCTCAACCCGTACATCGAGGATGTGGCACGCCGGGCGGCGGTCGAAGGCTTCATCGCGCTCGCGCCCGATGGTCTCTCACCGCTCGGCGGCTATCCGGGCAACGACGATGACGGCCGCGACCTGCAGGCGAAGCTCGACCAGCAGAAGCTGCGCGTCGACATGCTGAACGGCGCGAAATTCCTCAAGGCGCACAAGATGTCCACCGGCAAGCTCGGCGTCACCGGCTTTTGCTGGGGCGGCGGCACCACCAACTGGCTCCTGACCGCGCTCGGCTCCGACATGCAGGCCGGTGCGCCGTACTACGGCGTCGCGGCCGCTACCGCCGACGTGCACAAGATCAAGGCACCGCTGGTCGCGCATATCGCCGAGCAGGACCCGAGGGTGAACGAGACCTATCCGACCTTCGAGCAGGAGCTGAAGAAGGCCGGCGTGCGCTACGAAGTCCATATGTACCCGGGCACGCAGCACGGCTTTCACAACAACTCGACGCCGCGCTACAACGAGGCGGCGGCGAAGCTGTCGTGGGAGCGCACGATCGCGCACTTCAAGAAGAACCTCGTCTAGAGGCCGAGCACCGCCTTGACGCCGCGCGCGAGCGCGTTGTGGTCGAAGGGCTTGGTGATGTAGCCGTCGGCGCCGAGCGCGAGGCCGCGCATCACGCTCTCGGGCTTGGCGTCGGCGGTGACGATCACGACCGGGATGAGCTTCAACTCGGGATGCATCTTCAGCTTCTGCAGCAGATCGAAGCCATTCAGGGCCGGCAGGTGGACGTCGAGCAAGAGCACGTCGGGCGACGGCCGTTGGCGCAGGCGCGCCAGCGCTTCTTCGCGTTTGCCGCAGGCGGTCACCGTGAAATTGTCGCGCCCGAGCAGGCGCTCGATCAGTGCGCACATTTCGGAATCGTCCTCGATGACGAGGGCGAGGTACTTGCCGCCGGCGGCGGGTGGGCGCGCCTTGACCGCCTGGCGCGCGATGCTGACGTAGTAGCCCTCGCGCTCGAGTTCCGGCGCGCCGTACACCGCTTCGCGATCCGCACTCCTCTCGACCGCGGGCGACGAAGCCTCGCCGCCGGCTGCTGCCTTGAAGAAGGCATCGAAGTCGACTTCGACGCCGCCGGATTGCTCGGCGAGCGTCGGTGGGCGCACGAGACCGGCGCCGATGAGCGAGCGCAGCAGGTCGCGCAAATTGGCCGCCGGCACGTGAGGCATGGCTTGCTCGAGATCGGCGACCGTCTTCTTGCCGTCGAGGATCACGAGCACCTCGAGCGCTTCGGCCGGCAGGCGGGTGGGGCTGCCGCGGATTTCGGCTGCGCCGGCGTCGGTCAGCACGAACACGTCGAGCGGATAGACCGGGACTTCCGCCCGGTTCTGCGTCGAGAAGACTGAAACGCGGTCGCTCGTCACGGCACCTCCCTGCGGCTGCCGCGAAGAGTCTACGCCGGTGTCCAGCCCCTCGCCCGGGCGACCGCTTCGCGCCAGCGCGCAAGCTTGCTTTCAGCTTCCTTGCGTGACATCTGCGGCTCGAAGCGCTTTTGCATCTGCCATTGCCGCGCCACCTCCTCGCGCGACTTCCACAGATCGACGGTCAGGCCCGCGAGGTAAGCGGCGCCGAGCGCCGTGGTCTCCAGCACTTTCGGCCGCACCACCGGTACGCCGAGGAGATCGGCCTGGAACTGCATGAGCAGATCGTTGGCCGATGCGCCGCCATCGACGCGCAGCTCGGTGAGCCGCTCGCCGGCATCCTTCTGCATCGCCTCGAGCAGCTCCGCGCTCTGGAAGGCGATGGATTCGAGCGCCGCCCGGGCGATGTGCGCGCGCGAGGTGCCGCGCGTGATGCCGACCAATGCGCCGCGCGCGTGCGCGTCCCAGTACGGCGCGCCGAGGCCGGTGAAGGCGGGCACCAGGAAGACGTCGCCCGAATCGAGGCAGCTCGCGGCGAGCTTCTCGATCTCGGCCGACGAGGAGAAGAACTGCAGCTCGTCGCGCAGCCACTGCACCACCGCGCCGCCGATGAACACGCTGCCCTCGAGCGCGAACTCGGTGCCTTTCACCTGCGCGCACGACGTGGCGACGAGGCCGTTCTGCGAGCGCACCACGCGATCGCCGGTGTGCAGCAGCATGAAGCAGCCGGTGCCATAGGTGTTCTTCGCCATGCCCGGCTTGTGGCACGCCTGGCCGAAGAGCGCGGCCTGCTGGTCGCCGGCGATGCCGCCGATGATCAGCGGCTCGCCGACCAGCGCCGCGGGCAGCATGCCGAACGCATGCGCCGAGGGATGGACGTCGGGCAGCAGCGCGCGCGGCACGCGCAGCAGCGAGAGCAGCTCCGGGTCCCAGTCGTTCATGTGGATGTTGAAGAGCATCGTGCGCGACGCGTTCGACGGGTCGGTCACGTGCGTGCGATTGCCGGTGAGCTGCCAGACGAGCCAGGTGTCCACCGTGCCGAAGGCGAGCTCGCCGCGCTCGGCGCGCGCGCGGGCGCCGGGAACCTCGTCGAGCAGCCAGGCGATCTTGGTGCCGCTGAAATAGGGATCGATCACGAGTCCGGTGCGCTCGCGGATCAGGCTCTCCGCGCCCACTTGCTTCAGCTCGGCGCACATCGGCGCCGTGCGCCGGTCTTGCCAGACGATCGCGTTGTGGATCGGCTCGCCGGTCTGGCGGTCCCAGACGATCGTGGTCTCGCGCTGGTTGGTGATGCCGACCGCCATCACGTTCTTCAGCGACACGTTCGCCTGGCGCACCGCCTCGCGCAGGGTCTCGCGCTGCGTGCCGATGATCTCCTTCGGATCGTGCTCGACCCAGCCGGGCTGCGGATAAATCTGGCGAAATTCGCGCTGCGATACCGACACCGGCGTGCCGTGCTCGTCGAACAGGATCGCGCGCGAGCTGGTCGTGCCCTGATCGAGTGCGAGGACGTAGCGCATAGGAAAGTCTAGCCGAGTTGCGCGAGATGCCGATGCTAGAATCCGCGCCCATGCCCCTCCCGGTTTCCGAGGTCGAGCGCGAGCTCACCCATACACGGCGCGTGCGCTATGAGGGTTACAAGCGCGCCGACGGACTCTGGGACATCGAAGCGCATCTGCTCGACACCAAGAACCACGACTTCCACCTGAAGACCGGCGTGCGCCGCGCCGGCCAGGCCGTGCACGACATGTGGCTGCGCGTGACCATCGACCGCAGCTTCACCGTCCTCGATGCGCAGGCGTCGATGGACGCCGTGCCCTATCCGGGCGGCTGCGAAAAGATTCCACCGGCGTACAAGAAACTCATCGGCCTGAATCTCGTGCGCGGCTTCCGCAAGCGCGTCTGGGACGAGCTCGGCGGCATCAAGGGCTGCACGCACCTCACCGAGATGCTCGCCGGCCTGCCGACCGCGGCGATCCAGACCTTCGCCGGCGAGATGCCGGAAGACACCGAGCACGGACCCAAGCCGTTCCAGCTCGATCAGTGCCACGCGCTGGAAACAACGGGCGACACGGTCAAGAAGTGGTATCCAAAATGGTATAGAGGAAAACTCGGGGGGAAAGTGGCGTGAAGATTCACGAGTACCAGGGGAAACAGATCCTTCGCGAGTACGGCGTGCCGACGCCGCGCGGCTTTCCGGCGATGAGCGTCGACGAGGCGGTGGAAGCGGCGAAGAAGCTCGGCGGCAAGGTCTGGGTGGTGAAGGCGCAGATCCACGCCGGCGGCCGCGGCAAGGGCGGCGGCGTGAAGGTCGCCAAGTCGCTCGATGAAGTGCGCGCGCGGGCGAAAGAAATCCTCGGCATGCAGCTCAAGACGCACCAGACGGGGCCCGAAGGACAAAAAGTCAGACGACTGCTCATTGAAGAGGGCGCGGACATCAAGAAGGAGATGTACGCCGGCATGGTGGTCGACCGCGGCACGCAGCGCGTCGTGCTGATGGCGTCCTCCGAAGGCGGCATGGACATCGAGGAGGTCGCCGCCAAGACGCCGGAGAAGATCAAGAAGGTGTTCATCGACCCGGCACAGGGCCTCACCGACAGTGACGCGGACGAGATCGCGCTCGCCATCGGCATCCCGCAGCCCTCGCTCGCGCAAGGACGCTCGGTGTTCCAGGCGCTCTACAAGGCTTTCGATGCGAGCGACGCGTCGCTCGCCGAGATCAACCCGCTGATCCTCACCGGCGACGGCCGGGTGGTCGCGCTCGACGCCAAGCTCAACTTCGACGACAACGCGCTCTTCCGCCATCCGGAAGAAACGGCGATGCGCGATCTCGACGAGGAGGACCCGGCGGAGATCGAAGCTTCCAAGTACGACCTGAACTACATCTCGCTCGACGGCGAGATCGCCTGCATGGTGAATGGCGCCGGCCTTGCCATGGCGACGATGGACACCATCAAGCTCTACGGCGGCTCGCCGGCGAACTTCCTCGACGTCGGCGGCGGCGCCACCGCGGAGAAAGTCACCGCCGCCTTCAAGATCATGCTGAAGAACAGGAAGGTGAAGGCGATCCTCGTCAACATCTTCGGCGGCATCATGAAGTGCGACACCATCGCGACCGGCGTGGTCGCCGCGGCGCGCGAGGTGAAGCTCTCCATCCCGCTGGTCGTGCGCATGAAGGGCACCAACGAGGACCTCGGCAAGAAGATCCTGAAGGACTCGGGCCTGCCCATCATCTCGGCCGACAACATGGCCGACGCGGCGAAGAAGGTAGTCGCCGCGGTAAAGAAAAAGAAGGCGGCGCCGAAGCCCAAGCCAAAGAAGAGGGCGAAGCCGGCAAAGAAAAAGCCGGTCGCGAAGAAAGCGAAGAAGGGGAAGAAGAAAAAATGAGCATCCTCATCGACAAGAACACCCGGGTAATGACGCAGGGCATCACCGGTAAGACGGGCATGTTCCACACGCAGACGAGCCGTGCCTATGCCAATGGCAAGGCTTGTTTCGTCGCAGGCGTGAATCCGAAGAAGGCGGGCGAAGACTTCGAGGGCATCCCTATTTACGGGACGGTCGCCGATGCGAAAAAAGCGACGGGCGCGAATGTATCGGTGATCTATGTGCCGCCGCCGTTCGCGGCCGCGGCGATCGAGGAGGCGGTGAATGCCGACCTCGACCTCGTCATCTGCATCACCGAGGGCATTCCGGTACGCGATATGGTGCGTACCAAATACAGGATGAAGGGAAAGCGCACGCTCCTCGTCGGTCCGAACTGCCCCGGCGTGATCACGCCGGACGAGATCAAGATCGGCATCATGCCGGGCCACATCCACAAGAAGGGCCCCATCGGCGTGGTGTCGCGCTCGGGCACGCTCACTTATGAAGCAGTGGGCCAGCTCACCGAGCTCGGCCTCGGCCAGTCGAGCTGCGTCGGCATCGGCGGCGATCCGGTCAACGGACTCAAGCACATCGACGTTCTCAAGATGTTCAACGACGATCCGAAGACCGAAGCGGTGATCATGGTGGGCGAAATCGGCGGCTCGGATGAGGAAAATGCCGCACGCTGGGTCAAGGCGAACATGAAGAAACCGGTCGTCGGCTTCATCGCCGGCGTCACGGCGCCTCCCGGCAAGCGCATGGGGCACGCCGGCGCCATCATTTCGGGGGGCAAGGGGACTGCCCAGGAGAAGCTGGCCGTGATGGAGGAGTGCGGGATCAAGACCACCCGCAATCCGGCCGAAATGGGCAGGACGCTCAAATCCGTACTGAAGAAGTAGCGCGCTACCCGCTCCTCGCGACGCTGCCCTACGCGGCGACGATCTTTCTTTCGTCGTTCCTGCTGTTCCTGGTGCAGCCGATCATCGCCAAGCAGATCCTGCCGTGGTTCGGGGGCTCGGCCGGCGTGTGGACCACTTGCCTCGTCTTCTTCCAGAGCGTGCTGCTCGCCGGCTACGCCTACGCCGACTGGACGACGCGCCTCGGCCCGCGCCGGCAGGCGTACCTGCACGTCGCGCTTCTCGCGGTATCGCTCGCCTGCCTGCCGATCATCGCTTCGAGCGGCTGGAAGCCGCAGGGCAACGAGGAGCCGATCCTGCGCATCCTGCTCCTGCTCTGCGCCACGATCGGCCTGCCGTATTTCCTCCTCTCGACCACCACGCCCCTGCTGCAGGCGTGGTACTGGCGGCGCTTCCAGAGCGCGGTGCCTTACCGCCTGTTCGCCCTCTCCAATTTCGCGTCGCTGCTCGCGCTGCTCGGCTTTCCGCTGCTCTTCGAGCCCGCGTTCGACCTGAGAGAGCTGGGCTGGAGCTGGTCCTTCTTATATGGAGGCTTTGCGGTCCTCTGCGGCGCAGTGGGGCTCATGTCGGCCAACGGCGCGCCCGAGCGCAGCGAGTCTGCACATCGGCCTACCCCTGTGGCGTTGAGCGATCAGCTGCTGTGGCTCGGCCTCGCGGCGATGGGCTCGATCATGCTGCTCGCGGTGACCAACCACATCACGCAGAACATCTCGAGCGTGCCGTTCCTCTGGGTGCTGCCGCTCGCGCTTTACCTGGTCACGTTCATCCTCGCCTTCGACCACCCGCGCTGGTACGTGCGGCCGGTGTTCGTGGTGGCGCTGCTCTTCCTCGTGCCGACGATGGCGAACTACGTGCCGTCGCTCGATCTGCGCGTCGCCGCGCCGCTCTATCTCGTCGGGCTCTTCGTCACCTGCATGTTCTGCCACGGCGAGCTGGCGCGCTCGAAGCCCGATCCGGCGCACCTCACGCGCTTCTACCTGATGATCTCGCTCGGCGGCGCGCTCGGCGCGGTGCTGGTGGCGATCGTGGCGCCGCTCGTGCTGCCCGGATACTTCGAGCTCGGCATCACGCTCCTCGTGCTGGCGATGATCGTCGCCCTGCGGTTGCAGCGCGTCGCGCTCTGGGCCGGCATCGCCGTCGCCGCCGTGACGAGCGTGCTGGTGGTGCAGGGGATGTACGGCTATACGCAGGGCATGCGCGTCATGGAGCGCGACTTCTACGGCGTGGTGCGTACCGCCGATCACCCGGAGCCGGTGCCGTACCGCTCGATGTACCACGGCGGCATCATGCACGGCGGCCAGCTGCTCGGCGATTCGTTCCGCAACACGCCCGCGGACTATTTCGGCCCGAACTCGGGCTACGGGCGCCTCTTCACCTCGCTGCGCGAGATGGACAAGCGGCGCAAGCTCTCGGTCGGCGTCATCGGGCTCGGCGCCGGCGTGCTCGGCGCCTGGATGAAGCCGGGCGACCGGCTGGTCTTCTACGAGATCAGCCCGCGCGTCATCGACATCGCCCGGCACGAATTCACCTTTCTCGCCGATAGCGCGGCGCGCACCGAGGTCGTCCTGGGCGACGGGCGGCTCTCGCTCGAGCGCGAGCCGCCGCACGGCTACGACGTCCTCGGCATCGACGCCTTTTCCGGCGATTCCATCCCGATGCACCTCATCACGCGCGAAGCGATGGCGCTCTACGTGAAGCACATCAAGCCCGACGGCGTGATCGTGTTCCAGGCCACCAACCGCTACATCGACCTCCTGCCGGTGGTGAAGCGCCTCGCCGCCGAGTTCGGCATGCAGGCGGTCAACGTCTCCGACAGCCCCGACGCGGTCGACGGCCCCGCGTACTGGTACTCGGCCACCGACCAGGTGATCGTGACGCGCAACAAGAAGCTCCTCGACTGGCCGCGCATCGACGACGTGTCGCAGGAGATCGACGATCGGCCGGAGCTGCCGACGTTCACCGACGCGCACCACAACCTGCTGCGCATCCTGAAGTAGCGGTAGCATCGGCCGATGCGGCCCGATGCGGAAATCGTCGGCAGTTTCCTGCGCTACGCGCGGCTGCTTGCCGCCCGCGGCTACGTGCACAACACCCTCGGCAATATCGTGATGCGCGTGCCGCACGCCGATTACCCGCACGGCGTCGCCTACACCAAGCACGCCGAGCTCTCGCTCGAGGAGATGGCGGCCGACAACATCGTCATCACCGATATTCCGACGAGCCGCGTGCTCCACGGCGAGCGCATGACGAGCGTCGGCCACAACCTGTCGCGCGAGATCCTGCGGCTGCGGCCCGACGTGCAGGCCACGATCCACGTGCACGACGACGCGCTCATCGCGCTGCTCGGCTCGGGCGCCGTCACCGAGGTGCGCATGCTGTCGCTCGATCCGCCGTTCGTCCTCGGCAAGCCGGTGCACTACGTGCCGGCGCACGTCGACGTCGAGGCCGACGTGAGCGGCGTCAAGGATTTCATCCAGGGCACGAACAGCGTGGTGCTCCTCGGCCACGGCGTCACCACGCTGGGCCGCACGCTGTCCGAGGCGTATCACCGCCTGACCACGCTGACCGCCGAGGCGCGGCGCAACATCGAAGCCGAGCTGCTCGCCGCAGCGCACGGCACGCGGCCGCAGTACCGCAGCGACGCCGAGGTGCAGGCGATGTACCGCCACGCCGAGGCGATCATCTACCCGAAGCGCGCCGAGCGCGTGATGCAGGAGGATTGATGCGGCCCTTCAAGCAGGTCGATGCCTTCACCGACCAGCCGTTCCGCGGCAATCCCGTCGCCGTGGTGCTCGATGGCAAAGGCCTCGACACGGGTGAGATGCAGCACATCGCGCGCTGGACGAATCTCTCCGAGACGACCTTCTTGCTGCCGAGCAAGATCGCCGACTATCACCTGCGCATCTTCAGCCCGACGCACGAGCTGCCCTTCGCAGGCCATCCCACGATCGGCAGCGCGCACGCGGCGCTCGAGGCCGGGATTGCCAAGGGAAAGAAGATCAAGATGGAATGCGGCGCCGGTGTGCTCGACCTTGCGGTCGACGACGGTGTGATCTACGTGCGCTCGCCGGCGGTCAAGGTTTCACCTGCGCCGGACATTCCGAAAGAGATCGGCATCGAGCTCGCTTCGGGAGCACCGCTGCTGCGCAACGAGGTCGGACCCGTGTGGCTCACCGGCGAAGTGAAGGATGCGGCGACGCTCGCCGCGTTCAAGCCGGACATGACGGCGCTCGCCAAGTGGTCGATCTCATTGAAGGCCACCGGGGTGACGGTGTTTGCGCCCTCGGGCGAGCGCGACTGCGCGTTTCACGTGCGCTCTTTCGCGCCGGCGCACGCCATCCCGGAGGATCCGGTCTGCGGCAGCGGCAACATCTGCGTCGCAGCCTACCTGCGCCACCTCAAGCGCGCGCCGGCGGCCTACGTGGCACGCCAAGGCATGCAAATGGGCCGCGACGGCCGAGTGCACATGAAAGTCAGCTCGGATGCGATCGAGCTCGGCGGCCGCGCGGTGACCTGCGTGGAAGGAACGATTAAGGCTTAGCGGGCTCGACGACGCGCACCAGGGCGACGGTGACGTTGTCGCGCGCTTTCTTGTCCAGCGCCGCCCGCATCAGGGCCTCGGCGGATGCCTTGAGGTCCGGCTTGATGAGCGCGGCCATTTCTTCCTCGGTGAGCGTCTCGTACAGGCCGTCGCAGCACAGCAGGTAGACGCTGCCGGGCCGGCAGGGCTCGGTGAGCACGTTCGGCACGATGTCGGAGAAGTTGGTGCGCCCGCCGAAGCACTGCAGGAGGCGGGTGCTGCGCGTCTTGCCGCTGCCGAGCTTCCAGGCCGGCTCGGGCACGTCGTCGGCGCTGAGCTGCATCAGGCCCTTTTCGCCGACCTTGTAGGCGCGGCTGTCGCCGACGTTGAAGATGACGAGGCTGCGCTCGTGCGCGGCGAGGCCGACGGTCGTCGAGCCCATGCCGGCGAGCTCCGGATGCTCGCGCACGTGCGCCGAGAGCTCCGCGTTGACGGCGCGCACCGAGCCGTCGATGCCTTTCGTGCCGAGGGCGACGATGCGGCGCGCCAGGCCTTTCGCCACCAGCAGGCTCGCCTTCTCGCCGTCGTTATGTCCGCCCATGCCGTCGCACACGACGCAGGCGAACGGCAGGTCGAGCTCCTGCTCGAAAGGCCGCGCTTCCTGCATCGTTTCCTGAGACGACCAGAAGCCCACCACGAGGCAGTCCTCGTTCGTCTCCTTTTCCGTGCCGCGGTGGGTGATGCCGGCGCCTTCGATTCGCATGCTCATCTCTGGCGGTGAATCTTAGCGTCCATCCACCGCTCAGTGGAGGTCCGGTTCGCCGCAATGCCTGAGTATCTCGGCGCGCACGCGGTCGCGCAGCCGCACCGCCGCGTTCCAGTCGCCGCCTTCGGGCGCCACCGGGGCGCTCAAGGTCACCGAGATGGGGGCGCGGCGCAGGTACCAGGTGCCGTCGCGCAGCACCGAGCGCACGCCGCGCAGCGCCACCGGCACAACCGGGATCTGCGCCTGCACCGCGGTCTGGAAGGCGCCGGTGCGGAAAGGCATCAGGCCGGTGGCCCGCTGCATGGTCCCCTCCGGGAAGACGATGAGCGTCGTGCCCTCGCGTGCCGTGGCGGCGAGCTCGTCCGCGTGTTCGGCGCTTTTCTGCACGTCGAAGCGCTCGACGAACTGCGCGCCGAGGCCGCCGAGGAAGACGCGGGTGATGAAGAAGTCCTTGAGCTCGCGCTTGGCGACGAAGGCGCTTTTGTCCCACGGCAGGATGGCGAGCAGCACGGCGCCGTCGAGGTAGCTCGTATGGTTCGCCGCGACCACGTACGGACCCTGGCGCGGCAGGTGCTCGAGCCCGCGCACCGCGAGCGGGATGGCGCAGAGCCTCAGGAACCAGCGCGCAAGGCGCTGGCCGACGCGCCAGGTGGTGCGCCCGGGGGTGAGCGCCGCGACCAGGAAGAGCGAGGAGAAGAGCACGCCGAACAGGAGCCAGGCCCAGAGCGCGAACAGCATGCCGCGCGTGACGCGCCAGCCGCGGCGGGTCTGCGGCAGTGCGCCCGCGGCGACCAGGCGCAGGAACTGCAGCCACACCGCCTGCGGTTTCACCGCCGAGGGGCCGCGTTCGTAGTATTCGCGCGCCGCGACGCGCCGGATCTTGCCGCTGGAAGTCTTCGGCACCGTGTGCGGCGGCGCGAGCACGATGTCGTCGACCGGCGCGCCGATCAAGCCGATGGCGAGCTCATTGATCTTGCTTTTCAGCTCCTGGTGACGCGCGGCGTCTCGCTCGCGCGTCTCGGCGAGCACCACGACACGCTCGGTGCCGCCCGCCGGATCGGGTGAGCCGAACACCGCGACGCAGCCGCGGCGGACGCCCGCCAGGTCGCCGACCGATTCCTCGAGCTCGTACGGGCTGATGTTGCGGCCGCCGCGGATGATGATGTCCTTCTCCCGGCCGGTGATGTACAGACGGCCCTCGGAGAGGTACGCCCGGTCGCCGGTATTCACCCATTCGCCGTCGAAGAGCGACCTGGTCGCCTGCGGATTGCGGAAGTAGCCGGTCGTCGCCGACGGGCCGCGGAACTGCAGCTGTCCTTCGCTGCGATCCGGCAGCTCGAGCCCGGCGCCGTCGACTACGCGCAGGTCATGCTCGGGAATCACGTTGCCGCACGCCACGACCTTCAGCGGCGCGGGATCCGAGGGCGAGGCATCGACCGCCTCGCCGCTGGTCGAAAAGCGCTCGCGATCGAGCACATCGACGTGCCAGCGCTCGCCCGGCGGCGTGAAGGCGAGGCCGACCGACGCTTCCGCCAGGCCGTAGACCGGCGACATGACGTTGCGGCCGAAGCCGTACTGCGCGAACCGTTGCTCGAACTGGATCATCGTCTCGGGGCTGACCGGCTCCGCGCCGTTGAAGGCGAAACGCCACGACGAGAGGTCGAGCCCTTCGAGCTCGTGCTCCGGAATGCGCCTGAGGCAGAGCTCGTAGGAAAAGTTCGGCCCGCCCGAGATCGTGCCGCGGTGGCGGTGGATCGCGCGCAGCCACTGGCTCGGCCGCGAGAGAAACGCGAGCGGCGACATCAGTACCACCGGGAAGCCGAGGTACATCGTGGCGAAGCAGCCGCCGATGAGTCCCATGTCGTGATAGAGGGGCAGCCAGCTCACGAACACGTCGGCGCTGCCGGCGCGCGCCGCCTTGCCCATCGCGCGCACGTTGGCCAGCAGGTTTTCGTGCGTGAGCACGACGCCTTTCGGCTGTCCGGTGCTGCCCGAGGTGTATTGCAGGAAGCCGATCTGTCCGCCGCCGGAGCGCACGGGCGCGAAGCCTTTGCTCTCGGTGGCGAAGTCTTCCGGCACCAGCACCGCGCGCAGCGATTCGACCTGCGCCCGCAGGAGCCACGCCAGCGGCTTCGCCTCGGGAATGGTGACCATCAGGGCTGCGCCCGCGCTCTTGAGAATCCCGACGTGGCGCGTGAGGTGGTCCTCGATCGTGGTGAGGCGCGCCGGCGGATAGAGCGGCACCGGAATGCCGCCCGCCAGCAGCGTGCCGTAGAAGCAGTAGAGGTACTCGGCCGAGGTCGGCAGCATGATCGCCACCGTCTGTCCGGGCGTGAGCCCCGCATCGGAGAGTTTTGCCGCGTAGCCGAGCGAGCGATCCCACAGCTGGCGATAGGTGATCGCCTGCTCCTCGTAGAACTGCACCGTCAGGCGATCGGGCTGGCGCTCCATGTGGAACTCGAGCGCTTCGGTGAGCGTCCTGGCGTGATCGGGCGGCCGCACGCCTTCGTCCTGCACCAGGCTCGCCACGGTGCGGTCGGCGCTCTGCGGCGCCTGGCCCGCGCTTGCCAGCACGAAGCGCAGGAGATCGCGCGGCGTCTCGCTCGAGGCGAGCGCGCGCTCGGGAAGACTCGCCGCGAACTCGCGCTCGAGGCGCAGCACGAGCTCGACGCGCGCCAGGCTGTCCAATCCAAGGTCGCGCTCGAGGGAGCTGTCGAGGGCGACATAGACGTCGACGTGCGGACGCGCTTCGCGCGCCACCTCCGCGACGACGGCGAGCAGGCGGTTCGGATCGATGGGTGAGGTCGAGGCGGGCGGGCTCAACGCCGGGCGAGTGTACACTCGCCGCGCGATGCTCAAGTGGCTCAGGACCAGGGACGTGGACGCCTTCGCCGACGCGGTGGTGGCTGAGCTCACCAAGCGCGTGCCGCTCAACATGCTGCGCAAGGAAGGCGGCAAGGCGGACAAGCGCTTCAGCCGGATGAACGACGTCATCTCCGACCAGGCGCGCGCCTTCGGACAGAGCCAGCGGCCGAATGTCTATCAGCGCGCGCGGCTGGGTAATCGCGTCAAATGGGCCCTGAGGGACGCCGGCTATCCGGAGCCTTTCATCGACGCATTCGTCACCGAGCTCGTCACCCTCGTGACGGTGGTCGCCAAGTCGCGACGGTGACGTTCCTCGAGCGACTGGACGCCGAAGCGCGCCATCTGTTGCTCGCGGTCGCCCGGCCGGTCGCGCACGCCAAAAGCGAACGCCTGGTGCGCCATGGCGAAGCGTCGCGCGGCGCCTACATCCTGCGCGAAGGCGCCGCGGAAGCGAGCGTCACGCTGCCGGGCGGCGAGAAGCTGAGCGTGGCGAAATTCGGCGCCGGCGCGGTATTCGGCGAGATGGCGCTGATCGAGCGCGGCACATGCACCGCGACCGTGACCGCGACGGAGACGCTCGCGGGCTGGTTCATCGAGCGCGAGGACTTCCGCGCGCTCGTCGCGCAGCGCGTTCCGGCGGCTCTGCGCGTGCAGCATGCGCTGACCGTGGTGCTCTCCGACAAGCTGCGCAGCCTCAACGCCAGGGTGCTCGAGGTTCCCGCGGACGAAGACCAGCCCGCGCGCAAGGCGAAGGGCACCGATCCGCTGGCGGGCGTCAAGCGGTCGAAGAAAGCCTCGTTCGACTACCGGCCGTTCCTCGCCCTCCTTCCGGTCTTCGAGGGTTTCGATGCCGCCGAGATCGAGGAGGTCGTCGCCGCGGCGAACGCGCTCGAGCTGCCGCGCGGACACGAGGTCTTCGGCGTCGACCAGCCTTCCAGCGCGTGCTTCATCGTCGTGCGGGGCGCGGTGGAGATCCGCGCGCGGCATGGGAAGCGCGAGCGCCGCATGGCCGTGCTCGGCCCGGGACAGCTCCTCGGCTACATGAGCGCGCTCGAGAAGACCGCGCATGGGTCGGACGCGACGGTTCGCGAGCAGGCGCTCGTCCTCGAGATACCGGCCAAGGACTTCGAGGCGCTCTATTTCAGCGCGCGTCCCGTTGCGGTGAAGCTGCATCGAGCCATACAGAAGAGCCTGCTGTCGTCGCTCGCCCAGACCAATCGCCACCTGACGCGGCTCATCAGCCAGGCGCGGCTGAGCCAGGCGGACCACGAAGGCGAGAAGCTCGAGCAGGCGCGCGGCGCGCAGATCACCGCGGTCAACGACTAGCTAACCGAGGTCGCTGATGCGGATCGCCGGCCGGTTCTTCCGGATCGTGGCGTGAAGCATCGAGTATTCCGGCACCTCGACCCACGCTGCGGTGTCCCGCGTCAGCGGCTCCGACGCCACCAGGATGGAGGTGGCGTTGTCGGAGCCGCCGGTCATCTGCCACTCGCCGTCGTGCAGCCCGTAATCGCGGCCCGCGGTGTACCAGAGCGAGAGGTAGCTCAAATTCGCTTCGTGCAGCCGTGCCGCGTCTTCGGTGGCGAAGCAGCCGAAGTCGAAGCAGTAGCGCACGGCGGCGAGCTGCGAGCCGTCGGCGATGAAGAGGTTGAGCGAAGAGCTGGTGGCGATGCCGAGTTTCCTGCGCGCATCGCGGATGATGCCGAGCGTGTCCTCGACCGCTTTTCGGAGCTCTTCGGTGCCCGGATGCCGGGCCGGCTCGTCGAGCTGCGAGACGATGAGCGCGTAGACCCATTCGCTGTCGGTCGTGCCGTGGATCTGCGCCGCGATCGCCGGCTTGAGGTGCGGCGCGAGCAGCGGCTTCATCTCGGCGAATCGCGCCAGGTCGCCGTTATGCGCCATCACCAGCGGCACATCCTTGAAGTGGAACGGGTGGCAGTTCTGCACCGAGATCTCGACGCGGGTGTGATAGGCGACGCCGCGCACGTGGGCGAGGAGACAGCCGGCGCGGATCTTCTCCGCCAGGTTCTTCAGGTTGCGGTCGAAGACCGGCAGCTGCTGCGAATAATAGGAGAAGGCGCGATCGGGCCGGTGGCTCGTCGGATCCCAGGCGCGCAAGCCGAAGCCGGCGAGGTTCAGCATGTTCAGCATCTTCGGCATGTAGGACTGCCGCACCAGCGCCGAGTCGGGCTGGTAGAGGAAGTTGTCGAGCAGGACCGGCTCGCCGAGGTAGAGGAGAGCGCGGCACATGGCTAGGTCTTCTTGTTCCGCCGCGCGACCCAGTAGGTCGCGCCTTCCGGCCCGTAGCGCTCGTCATGGGCCACGCCGGGCTCGAGCTCGAAGCGCTCGCCCGCCTTGAGATGCTGCGTGCGCCCGCCGACCGTGAGCCACATCTCGCCCTGGACGACGAGCGCATGGGCGGCGAAACCATGCATGTGAGTGTCGATCACGGTGTTGGGCTGCCAGCGGCGCTCGAGGACCTCGTCGGCACCGGCCTGTTCCGCGGAAAAGGCTTCGAACGTCATCATCGCTTCTGTTCCTCAAGCCGGTCGGTGGCCGGCGGCGGCGTGCGCGACAGCGCGGCCAGCTCGCTCCACAGCGCGGGCGTCATCTCGATCTTCAGGGAATCGAGCGAAGCCCGCAGCTGTTGGGTGCTGCGCGCGCCGATGATCGGCGCGGTCACGCCGGGGTGCGCGGCGACCCAGGCCACCGCGGCGCTCACCGGATGCATGCCGCGGCTCTTGCAGTAGGCGACGAACTTCTCGGCGACTTCGTGCATCCACGGCTCGCCATAGCGCGCCGTGTACATCTTGTTGGTCACCAGGCGACCTTGCTCCTTCTGCAGGTACTTGCCGGACAGGAGTCCCGCGCCCGCCGGGCTGTACGGGAAGACGGAGACTCCATTCGCCTGCGCCATCGGCAGGATCTCGACCTCGGCCTGGCGCTTCACCAGGTTGTACATCGGCTGGATCGCCTGGATGCGCGCCCAGCGATTGAGCTCCTGCACGCCGAGCGCCTGCTGCACCTGCCAGGCGGCCCAGTTGCTCAAGGCGGGATAAAGCACTTTGCCGGCGCGCACGGCGTCTTCCAGGGCGCGCATGGCCTCTTCGACCGGCACCAGCGGATCGTGCATGTGCAGGTAGAGGATCTCGACGCGATCGGTCTGCAGGCGCTTGAGGCTCGCCTCGAGCGCGCGCGTCAGGTGGCGGCGCGAATTGCCCTTGGCGTTGAGGTCGGACCCCGTCGGGTTGAAGGTCTTGGTGGCGATGACCAGGTCCTCGCGGGCGCCGCGCGCAAGCTTGCCGAGGATTTCCTCCGAGCGCCCCTTGCTGTACTGGTCGGCGGTATCGAAGAAGTTGATGCCGACGTCGCGCACCGCCTTGAACATCTCCGCCGACGCCGCCTCGTCGGCATCGCCGCCGAAGGACATCGTGCCAAAGCACAATTGCGACACCTGCACGCCGGTGCGACCCAGAGGGCGATAGTTCATCGGCACCATGCTGTCCCGGCGGCTTGACCGCAGTCAAGAATTCGCGCGGCACCGCTCCGCGATAATAGGTGTTCGCATGAAAGCCAGAATCCGGCCCCGGCCGAAAGGCAGGGCGGTCGATGCAAAGGCGCTTGCCGAGGTGCAGGCGCTCCTAGGTGAAGCCCCGCGCGACCGCGATCTCCTGATCGAGCACCTGCACAGGATCAACGACCGCTACGGCTGCCTGTCGGCGGCGCACCTGGCGGCGCTCGCGCAGGAAATGCGGCTTGCGATGGCCGAGGTCTACGAGGTCGCGACCTTCTACCACCACTTCGAAGTCGTCAAGGAAGGCGAGACGCCCCCGGCCGCGCTCACCGTTCGCGTCTGCGACTCGATCGCCTGCGAGCTGGCCGGCGCCGAAGCGCTGCTCGACAAGCTCTCGCTGGGCAAGGACGCCAGGGTGGTGCGCGCGCCGTGCGTGGGGCGCTGCGAGGTGGCGCCGTGCGTCGTGGTGGGCCAGAACCCCGTCGGCAACGCCACGGTGGAATCGGTGAAGCGGGCGGTCGAGGCGAAGAGAATCACCTGCCCGGAAACGAAGTACATCGACTTCGCCGCGTACAAGAAGGGCGGCGGCTACAAGCTGATCGCCGACTGCCTTGCGGGAAAGCACACGCGGGAGCAGCTCACCAAGATGATGGAGGACTCGGGACTGCGCGGCCTCGGCGGCGCGGGGTTCCCGGTCGGGCGCAAATGGAAGAGCGTGGCGGCCGAGCCCGAGCCGCGCCTCATGGCGGTCAACATCGACGAAGGCGAGCCGGGCACGTTCAAGGATCGCTGGTATCTCGAGCGCGATCCGCACCGCTTCCTCGAAGGCATGCTCGTCGCCGCCTGGGCCGTGGGCATCGCCGAGGTGTACATCTACCTGCGCGATGAATACGCGGGCTGCCGCGCCATCCTCGAGAAAGAGCTCGCCGCGCTGAAGAAGAATCCGCCCTGTGCCCTGCCGCCGATCCATCTGCGCCGCGGCGCCGGGGCCTACATCTGCGGCGAAGAGTCGGCGATGATCGAGTCGATCGAAGGCAAGCGCGGCATGCCGCGCCTGCGCCCGCCCTACGTCGCGCAGAAAGGGCTCTTCGGCAGGCCGACGCTCGAGCACAACATGGAGTCGGTCTACTGGGTGCGCGAGATCTTCGAGAAAGGCCCGCAGTGGTTCGCCGGCCATGGGCGGAACGGTCGCAAGGGATTGCGGTCTTTCTCCGTATCGGGCCGCGTGAAAAAGCCCGGCATGCACCTCGCGCCTGCCGGCATCACGGTCAAGGAGCTGATCGACGAATACTGCGGCGGCATGCTGGAGGGCCACCAGCTCTACGGCTACCTGCCCGGCGGCGCTTCGGGCGGCATCCTGCCCGCGTCGAAGGCGGACATCCCGCTCGACTTCGACACGCTGCAGCCGCACGGCTGCTTCATCGGCTCGGCGGCGATCGTGATCTTTTCGGACCAGGACAAGGCGGCGAAGGCGGCCGTCAACCTGATGAAGTTCTTCCACGACGAGTCCTGCGGCCAGTGCACGCCGTGCCGCGTGGGCACGGCCAAGGCGCTGCAGCTGATGGAAGGGCGCAAGTGGGACCAGCCTTTGCTGAAAGAACTGTCTCAGGCGATGATGGACGCCTCGATCTGCGGCCTTGGGCAGGCGGCGCCCAATCCCGCGCTGACGGTGATGCGGTACTTCCCGCAGGAAGTGGAATGAGATGGAACGGGTAACGACACAGCAGCTCGCGATGATGCCCATCGAGTTCAAGTTGAATGGGCAGACGGTGATCGGCCGGCCCGACGAGAAGATCATCGAGACGGCGAAGAAGCACGGCGTCACCATCCCGCACCTGTGCCACGGCGGCAATCAGCGCTCCGACGGCAACTGCCGCGCCTGCGTCGTGGAAATCAAGGGCGAACGCGCGCTCGCGCCTTCGTGCTGCCGCTATCCGACGCCGGGCATGGAGGTCACCACCAACTCGCCGCGCGCCCTCACCTCGCAGAAGATGGTGCTCGAGCTCCTCATGTCCGACATGGGCGCGGAGCCGCACACCAAGGTCAACAAGGTGGCGAACTGGGCGAAGAAGATGGGCGTTGGCAAGCCGCGCTTCGCGTCGCGCGAGCAGCCGAAGGCCGACGTCTCGCATCCCGCGATCGCGGTGAATCTCGATGCGTGCATCCAGTGCACGCGCTGCGTGCGCGCCTGCCGCGAGGTGCAGGTGAACGACGTCATCGGCTATGCCGGCCGCGGCTCGGACTCGCGCATCATGTTCGACTTCGACGACCCGATGGGCGAATCGACCTGCGTCGCCTGCGGCGAGTGCGTGCAGGCCTGTCCCACCGGCGCGCTGATGCCGGCGCGCAATGCGGGCCTCGAGGTGGCCGACAAGCGAGTCGACTCGGTCTGCCCGTTCTGCGGCGTCGGCTGCCTGCTCACCTACCACGTCGACAAGAAGCAGAACGTCATCAAGTTCGTCACCGGCAAGGACGGCCCGTCGAACCACCACCGCCTGTGCGTGAAAGGCCGCTACGGCTTCGACTATGCGGCGCATCCGCAACGCCTGACGAAGCCCCTGATCCGCAAGCCCGGCTTCCCGAAATCCGCCGACTTCACCGTCGATCCGGCGAACTGGTCGGAGGTGTTCCGCGAAGCCACCTGGGAAGAGGCGCTCGACTTCGCCGCCGACGGCCTGAAGAAGATCCGCGACCAGGACCGCTACGCGCTGGCGGGTTTTGGCTCCGCCAAAGGGAGTAACGAAGAGGCCTATCTCTTCCAGAAACTGGTGCGCACCGGTTTCAAGCAGAACAACGTCGACCACTGCACGCGCCTGTGCCACGCCTCGTCGGTGGCGGCGCTCCTCGAAGGCATCGGCTCGGGGGCGGTGTCGAACCAGGTGAACGACGTCGACAACGCGGAAGTGATCTTCCTCATCGGCGCGAACCCGGTCTCGAACCACCCGGTGGCCGCCACCTGGATGAAGAACGCGGCGAAGCGTGGCGCGAAGCTGGTCTACGCCGACCCGCGGAAGAGCGAGCTCTCGCGCCACGCCTGGCGCATGCTGCAGTTCAAGCCCGATACCGACGTCGCCATGCTGAACGCGATGATCTACACGATCATCGAGGAGGGCCTGGTCGACGAGAAATTCGTAAAAGACCGCACTTCGGGCTACGAGGCGCTGAAGGAGAACGCAAGCAACTTCTCGCCGGAGAAGATGGCGCCGATCTGCGGCATTCCGGCCGAAACCCTGCGCGAGGTGGCGCGTGCATTCGCCACCTCGAAAGGCTCGATGATCCTGTGGGGCATGGGCATCTCGCAGCACGTGCACGGCACCGACAACGCGCGCTGCCTGATCGCGCTCTGCCTGATGACCGGGCAGGTGGGCAAGCCCGGCTCCGGGCTGCATCCGCTGCGCGGGCAGAACAACGTACAGGGCGCCTCCGACTCGGGCCTCATTCCGATGATGTATCCGGACTACCAGCGCGTCGCCATGCCCGAGGCGAAGACGCGCTTCGAGAAGTTCTGGGGCACCGAGCTCGACGCGAAGCCCGGCCTCACGGTGGTGGAGATCGTCAACGCCGCCTACGACGGAAAAATCCGCGGCATGTACATCATGGGCGAGAACCCGGCGATGTCCGACCCGGATGTCGAGCACGCGCGTGCCGGCATGGCGAAGCTTGAGCACCTGGTGGTGCAGGACATCTTCCTCACCGAGACGGCTTACCTCGCCGATGTCGTCCTGCCGGCGACGGCGTGGCCGGAGAAGGTGGGCACGGTAACCAACACCGACCGCATGGTGCAGCTCGGCCGCAAGGCGGTCGAGCCGCCCGGACAGGCGCGCGAGGATTTCTGGATTCTGGTCGAGCTCGGCAAGCGCCTCGGCCTCGCCTGGAGCTACCAGCATCCGAAAGAAGTGTTCGACGAGATGCGCGGCTGCATGGACTCGATCAAGGGCATCACCTGGGAGCGCCTCGAGCGCGATTCGTCGGTGACCTATCCGTGCGAGAACGAGGGCGATCCGGGCACGCCGGTCGTGTTCACCGATGTCTTTCCGACGCCGACCGGCCGCGCCAAGTTCGTGCCGGCCGATCTGATTCCCGCGGCCGAGCGGCCCGACCGCGAGTTCCCCTTCGTGCTGATCACCGGTCGGCAGCTCGAGCACTGGCACACCGGCGCCATGACGCGCCGCGCTGGCGTACTCGACGCGATCGAGCCGGAGCCGACGGTTTCCATGAACCCGGCGGATCTGCGGCGCCTCAAGATCAAGGCGGGCGAAATTGCGACGGTCGAATCGCGTCGCGGCAAGATCTCGTTGTTTGTCAGAGAAGACGCAGGCACGCCGCTCGGCGCAGTCTTCATCCCGTTCGCCTTTTACGAGGCGGCGGCGAACCTGCTGACCAATCCCGTGCTCGATCCCTTCGGCAAGATCCCCGAGTTCAAGTATTGCGCTGTAAAGGTTACAGCGGGCGGCAAACAGCCTGGTGACCCCGGCTACGGCAAAGGGCGTACACTAAAAGAACTGTACGGCTGAGCCCCTGGGGAGGGGATTTTCAAATGCCGATCATCGCGATCACGCGCGAGATGGGATCGCTGGGCAAGGACGTGGCGCGCGGCCTGGGCGAGGAGCTCGGCCTGCCGGTGATCTATCACGAGGTGATCGACCACCTGGCCGATCGCATGCGCGTGCGGAAGAGCCATGTGATCCGCCTGCTCGACGGCAGCGCCGGCCTGGTCGAGCGCCTGACGGCGGACAAGACCAGTCTTTCGATATTCACCGCCGACGAGATCTACGCCATCGCCGCCAAGGGCGGCGCCATCATTCGCGGCTGGGGCGCGACGCACCTGCTGCGCGACGTGCCGCACGCCGTCTGCGTGCGCATCTGCGCGCCGTTCGAGACGCGCCGCCAGCGCATGATGGAGCGCCTGAACTCGAGCGACGGGTCGCTGGTCGGCGAGGAGATCCGGATCAACGACGAGGCGCACACGGCGATCATGCGCCGCAACTTCGGCGTGCAATGGACCGAGCCCGAGCACTACGACCTCGTGCTCAACACGAAGCGCGTGTCGGTGGAGGAGTGCGTCGCCGAGGTGCTCGCGCTGGCGAGCGGGCCGCAGTTCGTCGAGACCGAGGCCTCGCGCCGCAGGCTCGACGACATGGCGCTCGCTGCGCGCGTGCGCGCGGCGCTGCGCCGCGCGCCCGAGACGCGCGAGGCGCGCGTCGACGTCACGTCCGACGCCGGCCGCATCACGCTCTCCGGCGCCTCGAGCACTGACGAGATGCTGGCATTCGTCGAAGTCGCTTCCGCGGTCCCCGGCGTGCGCGACGTCGCCTATCGCACCCATCCCGGCGAAGAAGTCAGGCCGCGCTTCCATTAGACGCTTGACCTGAGTCAAGGCTCAGGCAAACGCGCATCTCCGAAAATCGCGGCTTCCCCAAGAAGGAGCTGCAGCCATGCCGTCGGATATCGAAATCGCCCAGGCAGCGAAGATGCAACGCATCGCGAGCGTCGCCCGCGAGAAGCTGGGCATCTCGGAGGAGCACCTTGAGCCCTACGGGCATTACAAGGCCAAGGTTTCGCTCAAATACCTGGATACGCTGAAGTCCAAGAAGGACGGCAAGCTCATCCTCGTCACCGCCATCAGCCCGACGCCGGCGGGCGAGGGCAAGACCACCACCACGGTCGGCCTCGGCGACGCGCTCAACTACGTCGGCAAGAAAGCGATGATCTGCCTGCGCGAGCCTTCGCTCGGCCCGGTGTTCGGCATGAAGGGCGGCGCGGCGGGCGGCGGCCACGCGCAGATCGTGCCGATGGAGGACATCAACCTCCACTTCACCGGCGACTTCGGTGCCATCCAGCTCGCCAACAACCTGCTCGCCGCGCTGATCGACAACCACATCAGCCACGGCAACGAGCTCGGCATCGACGTGCGGCGCATCACCTGGAAGCGCGTGCTCGACATGAACGACCGCGCGCTGCGCGACATCGTGGTCGCGCTCGGCGGCACCGCGAACGGCTATCCGCGCGAAGACGGCTTCGACATCGTCGTCGCTTCCGAGGTGATGGCGATTTTCTGCCTGTCGACCTCGCTTGATGATCTGAAGAACCGGCTGGGCAACATCGTCGTGGGCTACACGCGCGACCAGAAGCCGGTGCGCGCGAAGGACCTGCAGGCGAACGGCGCCATGACGGTGCTGTTGAAGGATGCGCTCGCGCCGAACCTTGTGCAGACGCTCGAGAACAACCCGGCATTCGTGCACGGCGGTCCGTTCGCCAACATCGCACATGGCTGCAACTCGGTGCTCGCCACCCAGTCGGCGTTGAAGCTGGCCGATTATGTGGTCACCGAGGCCGGCTTCGGCGCCGACCTCGGCGCGGAGAAATTCCTCGACATCAAGTGCCGCAAGACCGGCCTCAGGCCGAGCGCGGCCGTGATCGTGGCGACGATGCGCGCGCTCAAGTACCACGGCGGCGTCGACGTCAAGGAAGTGAGCAAGGAAAACCTGCCCGCGCTCGACAAGGGGCTCGCCAACCTCGAGCGGCACGTCGAGAACGTGAGCAAGGTCTACCAGATCCCCTGCGTGGTCTCGTTCAACCGCTTCACGTTCGACACGCAGGCCGAGATCGACCTGGTGAAGTCGCGCATCGCCAAGCTGGGCGTGCCGATGGTGATCGCGAACCATTGGGCCGAGGGCGGCAAGGGTGCGACCGAGCTGGCGAAGATCGTGGTGGGCCTGTGCGACCAGCCGTCGAAGCCGAGCTTCATCTACGAAGACGGCGACACGCTCTGGGACAAGATCAACAAGATCGCGAAGAAGGTGTACCGCGCTTCCGAGGTGACCGCCGACAGCAAGGTGCGCGCGCAGATCAAGAAACTGCAGGAGGACGGCTACGGCCACTATCCGGTGTGCGTCGCGAAGACGCAGTCGTCGTTCTCGACCGACGCGTCGCTGCGTGGCGCGCCGACCAATCACGTCGTGAACGTGCGCGAGGTGCGCCTCGCGGCCGGCGCCGAGTTCATCGTGATGATCTGCGGCGACATCATGACGATGCCGGGGCTGCCGAAAGTGCCCTCGGCGAACAAGATCGACCTGATCGACGGCAGGGTCGTCGGCCTGTTCTAGAATCGTCCGATGCTCGAAGAGCTGGCATCGCAGGCCTTCTGGGTCGGCCTGGCGAAGATCATCGGCGTCAACATCATCCTGTCGGGTGATAACGCCGTCGTCATAGCGCTCGCCGCGCGCTCGCTGCCGCCGCACCAGCAGAAGAAGGCGGTTTTCTGGGGCGCGGGCGCGGCCGTCATCCTGCGGATCATCCTGACGATCTTCGCCGCGGCGCTGCTCACGCTGCCGTGGCTCAAGATGATCGGCTCGCTGCTCCTCTTCTGGATCGGCGTGAAGCTCCTCATCCCGGAAGAGGGCGACGACGACATCAAGGCGAGCGACCAGCTCTTCACCGCGATCAAGACGATCCTGATCGCCGACCTGGTGATGAGCCTCGATAACGTGATTGCCGTGGCAGCCGCCGCGGGCGGCAGCTACGTGCTGCTGGTCCTCGGCCTCGCCATCTCGATTCCGCTGGTGATCTTCGGCGCGACGCTCCTCATCAAGCTGATGGAGCGCTTCCCGGTCATCATCACGCTCGGCGCGGGCCTGATCGGCTGGGTGGCGGGCGAGATGCTGGTCGCCGATCACGCCCTTAAGGGCTGGTTAAGCTCCATGGGCATGGAATACCGGGGCGAGCAACCGTATGTCGGTGGCTACAGCCTCGAGCTGATGGCCGCTGCCGCCGGCTTCGCACTGGTGGTCGCGCTGGGCAAGTGGCTCGGCAAGCGCAAAGAAGGTGCAGCAGTGGCTGAGGCGCCGAAGTGACGCCGGAATTCTTGATGTTCATCATTGCCCCAAAACGGCGGCCGGCGACAATTGCGGCCGCACATCGCCAGCACCGCGCAGAACGGTCGGCGCAATCCAGGGAATAACAGGAGGAGGAGATATATGAACCGCAAACTTACGTATGCATGTGTCGCGTTCGCCGCGCTCGGTGCGGCTGCAGCCCCGTCGGCGCAAGCCTGGGAGCCGACGAAGACAGTCGAATTCATCGTTCCCGCCGGCACCGGCGGCGGCGCCGACCAGATGGCGCGTGCCATCCAGGGCATCGTCGCCAAGCACTCGCTGATGAAGCAGTCGATGGTGGTGATCAACAAGTCCGGCGGCGCCGGCGCCGAGGGCTTCCTCGACGTGAAGAACGCCAAGGGCGACCCGCACAAGATCATCATCACGCTGTCGAATCTCTTCACCACGCCGCTCGCCACCGGCGTGCCGTTCAACTGGCGCGACCTGACGCCGGTGAAGATGATGGCGCTCGACGAGTTCGTGCTGTGGGTGAACGCCGAGACGCCGTACAAGACGGCGAAGGACTACGTCGAGGCCGCCAAGAAGGCGGGCCCCGGCAAGATGAAGATGGCCGGCACCGGCTCGCGCCAGGAAGATCAGATCATCACGGTCTCGATCGAGCAGAAGACCGGCGCCAAGTTCACCTACATCCCGTTCAAGGGCGGCGGCGACGTCGCGGTGCAGCTCGTCGGCAAGCATGTCGACTCGACGGTCAACAACCCGATCGAGGCCGTGGCGCACTGGCGCGGCGGCAAGCTGCGGCCGCTCTGCGTGTTCGACGGCAAGCGCATGCCGTACAAGCAAAAAGTCACCGACAAGATGTCCTGGTACGACATCCCGACGTGCAAGGACCAGGGTCTCGACGTCGAGTACCTGATGCTGCGCGGCATCTTCATGGCGGGCGGCGTCTCGCAGGACCAGGTCGCCTACTACGTCGACGTGCTGAAGAAGGTGCAGGCCACGCCCGAGTGGAAGCAGCTGATGGAGCAGGGCGCGTTCAACACTACCTCGCTCGAAGGCAAGACCTATGCCGACTGGGTGTCGCGCGAAGAGGCGCGCCACGTCGCGCTGATGAAGGCCGCGGGCTTCATTTCTGGGCAGAAGTAACCCCCGACAGAAGAGCGCCGAGCTCGTCGTAGCGGCGCTCTTCTTCCTCGCCGGCGCGATCGTCGTCTACGACAGCGCGCGCCTTGGCGCGCGCTGGGCCGAGGACGGCCCGCAGGCGGGCTATTTCCCGTTCTACATCGGCCTGCTCGTCTGCCTCTCGGCGGTGGTGAATTTCGTCATGGCGCTCGTCAACCGCAAGGATGTCGAGCGCGAGTTCGTCCAGCTCGACAAGCTGAAGCTGGTGCTGGCCGTCCTCGTGCCGGCGGCGATCTACGTTGCGCTGATCAGCTGGATCGGCATCTATGTCGCCTCGGTAATCTTCATCGCCTTCTTCATGCGCTGGCTCGGCAGATACGCGTGGTGGAAAGTCACGGTGGTCAGTGTCGGCGTCATGGTCGCGTTTTTCCTCATCTTCGAGGTCTGGTTCCTGGTCCCGCTGCCGAAGGGGCCGGTCGAGAATCTGCTGGGCGTGGGCTGATGGACGAGATTCAATCGCTCGCGCACGGCTTCCTCGTCGCGCTCAGCCTAAAGAATGTCGCGTTCATGTTCGTCGGCATCGTGCTCGGCGTGATCATCGGCGTGCTGCCGGGCCTCGGCGGCGCGAACGGCGTCGCCATTCTGCTGCCGCTCACGTTCTCCATGGCGCAGCAGCCGGGCGGCACCACCACGGCGATCATCCTGCTCTCGTGCATCTACTGGGGCGCGCTTTTCGGCGGCGCGATTACGTCGATCCTCTTCAATATCCCGGGCGAGCCATGGTCGGTGGCGACCACCTTCGACGGCTATCCGCTCGCGCAGCACGGGCGCGCCGGCAACGCGCTTACCGCCGCCTTCACCTCGTCCTTCGTCGGTGCGCTGATCGCGGTCATCGTCATCACCTTCCTTTCGCCGGTGGTCGCGAAATTCGCCCTTGAGTTCGGGCCACCGGAATTCTTCGCGGTCTACCTGCTGACGTTCTGCGCCTTCGTCGGCATGAGCAAGGAACCGCCGTTCAAAACGCTCGCCTCCATGATGCTGGGCTTCGCGCTCGCGGCGGTCGGCACTGATCCGGTGACGGGCGCCTTGCGCCTCACGTTCGGTACTGAAAGTCTGTTGAACGGCTTCGACTTCCTCGTGGCGGTGATCGGCCTTTTCGGCATCGGCGAGATCCTGCTCACGCTGGAGGAAGGCCTCGAATTCAAGGGCGCCAATGCCAAGATCAACATGCGCGTGGTGCTCGACACCTGGATCGAGTTGCCGCGCTACTGGATGACGTCGCTGCGCGCGGCGGCCGTGGGCTGCTTCATGGGCATCGTGCCGGGTGGTGCGACGCCGGCATCGTTCATGAGCTACGGAGTGGCGCGGCGCTTCTCGCCGAATGGGGACAAGTTCGGCACCGGCCAGGTGGAAGGTGTCGTCGCGCCGGAGACGGCGGCCCACGCCGCCGGCACTTCGGCCCTGCTGCCGATGCTCACACTCGGTGTGCCGGGCTCACCGACGGCGGCGGTATTGCTCGGCGGTCTTCTGATCTGGGGCCTGCAACCCGGGCCGCTGCTCTTCGTCGAGCAGAAGGACTTCGTCTGGGGCCTCATCGCCAGCATGTACCTCGGCAACATCGCCGGCCTGATCGTCGTGCTGACCTGCGTGCCCCTGTTTGCCGCGATCCTGAGGATACCGTTCTCGGTGATCGCGCCGGTGATCGTGGTGATCTGCGCCATCGGCTCCTACACCGTGCACAACTCGATCTTCGACGTCTGGATGATGGTGGTGTTCGGCGTGCTGGGCTACGTCTTCAAGAAGCTGAGCTACCCGCTGGCGCCGCTGGTGCTCGCCATCGTGCTCGGCGATCGCGCCGAGGCGTCGTTCCGCCAGGCGATGCTCGTCTCGCAGGGCGACCTCACGGTGTTCTTCGCCAACGGCCTCGTCGGCACCATGACCGGCCTTGCGCTCGCGCTGCTCTTCTGGCCGCTCGCGTCCTGGGCGATCAGTCGTTTCCGAGCTTCTGCTTGAGGCGCGACAGCGTTTCCGGCGTGAGATTGAGGTAGGCCGCCAGCTCCTTCTTCGGGATGCGGCCGGCAAGCTCGGGGTGCTTCCTCTGGAAGCGCGCCAGCCGGCCGGGCGCGTCGAGCAGGTGCAGCGTAATGGTGTGCGCCATCACGTCGGCCATGAGCCGGATATCCTCGTACTCGAAACGCTCCTTTCTTTCCGGATGGCGCTCGAGGAACTGCCCCCACACCGCGAGCGGCATCTCGGCGGTGCGCACTTTCGTCACGGCGACAATTGAATACGGCAGCGGCGTGCGCAGCCGCCAGGCGGCATATGAAGTGTCCATCTCGGTTTCCGCGGCGAAGCGCAGGATCATCTCCCGCCCCTGCGGATTCGAGACGACGCGCTTCACCATGCCTTCCAGGATGAAGAACTGCTTCATCTCCTCGTCGCCCTGGCGCACCAGCGCGTCGCCCTTGCGGTAGTCGGCGATGACGAGCATCGGCTCGAGCTCGGCCCACTGCGCGCCGGTGAGCGACTGCAGCGACTGGTTCCGTCGCAGCAGAAGCCGCAGGCTGTTTTTCTGAGGATGGCCGGCGAGCGTGGTCACGTGAGTTTGGCGCGGTTTCTAGCGCTCCCTGTCGGAGCGGATTTTAGACCCTTGACCTCAGTCAAGGCCGCTCGCGGGCGGCGATTCTTACCATAGCGGTCCTTCACGAGGAGCCAGTTTATGGGCACTGCAGAACCTCAGGTGGCCACCAGCGCAGAGACGCAAACGATCGACGGCTTCCAGCTCGTCATCGAGGCGCTCAAGCTCAATGGCCTCGACACGATTTACGCGCTGCCGGGGATTCCGATCACCGACCTCACGCGCCGCGCACAGGCCGACGGGCTGCGCGTGCTTTCCTTCCGCCACGAGCAGAACGCGGGCTACGCCGCGTCGATCGCGGGCTTTCTCACGCAAAAGCCGGGCGTCTGCCTCACCGTGTCGGCGCCGGGATTCCTCAACGGCCTGAACGCGCTCGCGCATGCGACTGTCAATTGCTTTCCGATGATCCTGATCAGCGGATCCAGCGAGCGCGAGGTCGTCGATCTGCAGCAGGGCGACTATGAGGAGATGGACCAGCTCGCCATCGCGAAGCCGGTCGCCAAGGCCGCGTATCGAGTGCTGCACGCGGATGACATCGGCGTCGGCATCGCGCGCGCGATTCGCGCCGCCGTGTCGGGTCGTCCGGGTGGCGTCTATCTCGATCTGCCGGCGAAGCTCTTCGCGCAGTCGATCGAGGCCGCCGCGGGGCGCAAGACGCTCATCAAGGTGGTCGACGCGGCGCCGAAGCAGATACCTTCGCCCGAGGCCGTAAAGCGTGCGCTCGACCTGCTGAGGAGCGCCAAGAAGCCTCTGATCATCCTCGGCAAGGGCGCCGCGTACGCGCAGGCCGATGCCGACATCAAGGCGCTCGTGGAAAAGACCGGCATCCCTTACCTGCCGATGTCGATGGCGAAGGGCCTGCTGCCCGATACGCACGAGCTCTGCGCCTCAGCGGCACGCTCATTCGTGCTGCCCGGCGCCGACGTGGTCATGCTGATCGGTGCCCGGCTCAACTGGCTGCTTTCCCACGGCAAGGGCAAGACCTGGGGCGGCAAGGGCTCGAAGGACTGGGGCGGGCAGAAATTCATCCAGGTCGACATCTCGCCGCAGGAAGCCGACAGCAACGTGCGCATCGATGCGCCGGTGGTGGGCGATATCGGATCCTGCGTGAGCGCGCTGCTCGCCGGGCTCGGCAACTTCTCCAAGCCGCCGGCTGAATGGCTGAACGCGATCACGGAAAGGAAGGCCACGAACGTGGCGAAGATGGCGGAGACGCTCGCCAAGAATCCGACACCGATGAATTTCCATAGCGCGCTCAACGTCGTGCGCGACATCGTGAAGGCGAACCCGGACGCGATGCTCGTCAACGAGGGCGCCAACGCGCTCGACTTCACGCGCTCGATCGTCGACATGTACCAGCCGAGGAAACGCATCGACGTCGGCACGTGGGGCATCATGGGCGTCGGCATGGGCTACTGCGTGGCCGCGGCCGCCGTCACCCAGCAGCAGGTGATCGCGATCGAGGGCGACAGCGCCTTCGGCTTCTCCGGCATGGAAGTGGAGACGATCTGCCGCTACCACCTGCCGGTGTGCATCGTCATCATGAACAACAACGGCGTCTACAGGGGCACCGACGTCAACCCGCGCGGCGGCGATGTCGCACCGACGGTGTTCGTCAAAGGCGCGCGCTACGACAAGATCATGGAAGCTTTCGGTGGCGTCGGCGTGAACGCGACGACGCCCGCGGAGCTGCGCAAGGCGATGGAAGACGCCATCCGCTCGAGGCAACCGACGCTGATCAACGCCGTCATCGATGAGACCGCCGGCACGGAGAGTGGCCGCATCACCAGCCTCAATCCTTCCGCCGCAAAGAAGAAGTAATCGCCACAGAAATAGGACAGACATGGAAGCACTCAAAGGAGTACGCATCCTCGACATGACGCACGTGCAGGCAGGACCGACCTGCTCGCAGCTGCTCGCCTGGATGGGCGCCGACGTCATCAAGTTCGAGAACCCGCAGGGCGATGCGACGCGCGGCCAGCTGCGCGACGTGCCGAACGCCGACTCGCTCTACTTCACGATGCTCAACTGCAACAAGCGCTCGATCACGGTCAACATGAAGACCGCCGAGGGCAAGCAGGTGTTCGTCGATCTTCTGAAGAAGTGCGACATCATCATGGAGAACTTCGGCCCCGGCGTGCTCGACCGCTTCGGCTTCACCTGGGAGAAGATCCACGAGCTCAATCCGAAGATCGTGATGGGCTCGATCAAGGGCTTCGGCTCGACCGGCCCCTATGCCGAATTCAAGGCGTACGAGAACGTGGCGCAGGCGATGGGTGGCGCGATGAACACCACCGGCGTACCCGAC
>JADMIO011081443.1_pt1 | contig 39147 bp, 32 predicted proteins | sample 8958161 | NCBI WGS metagenome assembly JADMIO01 (sample SAMN16585339, study PRJNA669376) | soil metagenome | isolation source: Crop rotation soil | place: USA: Cullars Rotation, Alabama | collected 2011 | reverse complement strand
CGCGACCCGCGCCGCCGCGAAGCCGGCACGGCCGCCGCGCGCGAAGGAGCTCCGCGCCGAGCATCCCGTACGCGGTCACGACGAACACCCGGAGCACGCGCGCCGCACCGAGCGCACCGAGCGCGAGCAGCCGTCGGCGGGCGCGGGCCGAGCAGAGACGTCCGCGCGGCGTGGCGGGCACGAGGACGCGATCGTGCTCCTCGAGGAGTCGGTGGAGTCGCCGCGCGTCGCGGGCCGGTCGAAGTCCGTGTCCCGGCTCGAGCCGGGCGAGAGGCAGGAGCCGGCGTCGAATCTCCCGCGGAGCAAGCAGCGGCAGAAGCGACGCCTCGTCCGTCCCTGTCCTCCGAACGCCTCCTGGCGGCCGTACCGCCACGAGCCGTGGCGCCGCGGTTACGTCAGCGTCTCCGGCCACGGCAAGAGCTGGAGCGGCTATCTCGTCGGGCCCGAAGGCGAGGTGCTCCCCGCCGCGCGGCAGGCCCTCTCCGTCGCCCTCTCCTCGTGGCGCACGGGCCGTCAGCTGCTCATCGACGAACGGCTGGTGTCGCTCATCGCGGACGTCTCCGACGAGTTCGGGGGGCGGCCGATCCGCATCGTGAGCGGCTACCGCGAGCATTCGTACGCGCCGGACTCGAAGCACAAGGTGGGACAGGCCTTCGACTTCAGCATCCCCGGCGTCCCGAACGAGGCGCTGCGCGACTTCCTGCGGACCTTGCCGGATACGGGGGTCGGCTATTACCCGAACTCGACGCACGTGCACCTCGACGTGCGCGACCAGCCGACTTACTGGGTGGACTATTCGGCGCCGGGAGCGCGCCCGATGTACGCCTGGGACCGGCGCGTCGCGCGCATGACGCCGCGGGAGCGCGCGATCGCGGCGGAGCTCGACGCCCTCGCGGCGCGCCACGACGTCTTCGGCAAGCCTGCGACCACCCTGCCGCGCGTCGCCGCGCGGAGCGACGACGCGGTCGCGAAGCCGTCCTCGACGATTCCGGTGACGCTCGCGCGCGCCGCGTTCGCAGCCGTCGAGGCGCGCCCGGCGCCGGTCGCCCCGGACGCCGGCGCGCCGCGCGCGGCGCCGGCCATGGCCGAGCCGGACGCCGGTGGGCCGCGGAGCGCGGACGCCGGCGTTCCGCGCGGCGAAGCCCCTACTCGATGACGAGGTCCTCGGCGGGCTCGACGCGGGGCTCCTGCCCGCGCAGCACGCTGTTGCCCTCGAAGAGCGCGCGCTGGTCGACGGGCTTCGCGTTCTTCCAGTGCTCCTCGGCGATCTCGCCGCTGAGTCCGTACACGGCGAGGGCGTTCGCGTAACAGATCTCGCGCACCGCCGGCTCGGGAACCCCTCGCTCCAGCATGAGGCGCGCCGTCTTGGGGACCGCGAGCGGATCCGACACGCCCCAGTCCGCCGAGCTGTCCACGATGACCCGCGTCGAACCGTAGGTCTTCGCGATGGCGACCATGCGCTCGTTGCCCATCTTGGTGCGCGGGTAGATCGTGAAAGCCGCCCAGAAGCCGCGCTCGAGGACGTCCTTCACCGTTTCCTCGTTGTTGTGGTCGATGACCACGCGCGCGGGGTCGATGCCGTGCTCGAGCGCAATCTCCATCGAGCGGAGGGTGCCGTGCTTCTTGTTCCGGTGCGGGGTATGGACGCACACCGGCAGCTCCGCGTCCTTCGCCATCTCGAGCTGCGCGCGGTACACCTTCTCCTCGGCCGCGGTGATGTCGTCGAAGCCGATCTCGCCGACGGCGACGACGCCCTCCTTGCCGACGTACCGCGGGAGCAGCTCGCCGAGCACGGCCTCGGCGACCTCGCCGTTGTTCGCTTCCTTCGCGTTGAGCCCCATCATGCAGTAGTGCCGGATGCCGAACTGGGAGGCGCGGAAGCGCTCCCAGCCGACGAGGCTGGCGAAATAGTGCTGGAAGGCGCCGACGTTCGTCCGCGGCTGTCCCACCCAGAACGCGGGCTCGAGGACGGCCACGACCCCCGCGGCGGCGAGGGCTTCGTAGTCCTCGGTCGTCCGCGCCTGCATGTGGATGTGCGGGTCGATGAATTGCATGGGCAACCGCCTTCCAGAACCCTACCGCGAGCTTTTGGCGCGGGCGACGGCTTCCCACGTGGGATACGCGGCGAGGGCGCGGTCGACTGCGCTGGCGTGGACGTCGAGCACGCTCTCGGCTTCCGGATTGTGGCGCGCCGCGAGCGCGACGCCGGCCCGCTCGGGGTCCGTCCCGCTCGCGAGCACCCGCTCCAGATCCGCCATGATCGCGCCGTCGGCCAGGGGCCCCACGCAGCGCCACAGCTCCGGCGACACGGGCCGGTGAGCCGCCCACCGCTCGTGCGCGTAGTCCGAGAGCATCCTCGCGAGCGCCGCGTTGTTGCGGCTGTCGAGGCCGTGGACGAGATATAGAGGTGAGCCGACGAAGAGGCATTTCACGACGAGCTGGTTCCATGCCGCCTCGTCGAGCGCCTCGCTCGGGTACGGGTTGCGCAGGGCGACGGCCTCGAACACCGCGTTCATGTTGCTCCGGATCCCCTCGGCGGCCCGGGCGCGATGCTCCTCCGGATACGGCAGGAGCGGGAGCGCCTGATACGTCGCAACGAGCTCGCCGAGGTCGGCGTCCTCGCAGAGCTGGTCGACGGCCGAGCGGCAGGCCGCGGCGCCGCGGTCCGGGAGCGCGAGGAGGAGGAGCGCGCGCGCCGCCTGCGAGACGTTCCAGGCGCCGGGCTGCCACCCCCGGCGGCTCTCCCCGGCCCGCTCGAGGTCGGCGGCCGACAGGGCCAGGTCGGCGCGCCCGAGCTTGCGCCCGATGGTGCCGAAGGCGAGGAAGAAGGCGGGGAGCGGGCCCTGGTCCTTCGCGGCCTGCACCTTGGCGCGCAGCCAGCCCATCGCGTCTTCGTCCAGACGCTCGCCGAGCCAGCCTTCGAGCAACTCGGAGGGGGTCGCCATGTTCAGTGCACGCGTTGCCCCGGCTTGGCGCCGCTGTCCGGCGTGAGGAGAAAGGATTCCCCCGCTCCGCCCGCCGCGACGACCATCCCTTCACTCAGCCCGAAGCGCATCTTGCGCGGCTTCAGATTCGCCACGACGATGACGAGGCGGCCGACGAGCGCCGACGGCTCGTAGTGCGCCTTGATACCGGCGAAGATCTGCCGCGTCGCGCCGCCGCCGAGGCTCACGGTGAGCTTGACGAGCTTGTCCGCCTCGGGGACCGCCTCCGCGGTGACGATGCGCGCGACGCGGAGGTCCACCTTCCCGAAATCGTCGATCGTACACTCGGCAGCGAGGGGCTCCGCCGCGAGGGCCGCTCCGTCGTCGGCGTTCGACCCGGTGGCGGCACGCGCGCGCGCGGCGTCGGCCTCCGCAGTCGTGGTGGCCGCGATCACTGCGTCGACCTTCTTCGGGTCCACACGCTGCATCATATGTGAAAACTCCGACACGCGGGCGCCGAGGAGGGGGGATTTCGCGTCGTCGAACCGCGCGATCGGCGCTCCGAGGAGCGCGCCGGCCTGCTCGGCGACCTTCGGGAGCACCGGGGCGAGATACACCGCGATCTGCCGGAACAGGTTGAGCGCCACCGTGCACACGTCGACGAGCTCCGCGACCGCTCCGGGACGCTTTTTGAGCGCCCAGGGCTGCTTCGCGTCGACGTACTCGTTCGCGCGATCGGCGAGCGCCATGACGGCGCGCATGGCCCGCGCCGTATCGCACGCCTCGTAGGCGGCGGCGATCTCGTCGCCGACGCGGGCTCCGGCCTCGAACAGGCCCCCGTCATCGGGATAGCGCTCCGCGAGGTTGCCTCCCGCGACGAAGCGCGCGGTGCGGCTCGCGAGGTTCACCACCTTGCCGACGAGGTCGGCGTTGACCTTGGAGACGAGCTCCGCGAAGTCGAGATCGAGGTCGTCCGGCCTGCCCGGGAGCTTGCTCGCGTAGTAGTAGCGGAGGTACTGCGGATCGAGGTGCTCTGCGAAGGTCGCCGCATGGATCTGCGTTCCCTTCGATTTGGACATCTTCTCCCCGTTGACGGTGAGCATCCCGTGCACCTGGATGCGGCTCGGCAGGGTGAAGCCCGAGGCCTTGAGCATCGCGGGCCAGAACAGGGCGTGGAAGTAGACGATGTCCTTGCCGATGAAGTGCACGATCTCGGCGTCCGAACGCCAGAACTCGTCGAAGGCGACGCCGTTCCTGTCGCACCACTGCTTGGTCGACGCCATGTAGCCGATGGGCGCGTCGAACCAGACGTACCAGTAGTGCCCGGGGGCGTCGGGGATCTCGAAGCCGAAGTAGGGCGCCGGCCGCGACACGTCCCAGTCCCGGAGCGGCGTCGCGAGGAAGTGGCCCTTCAGGTAGTTCGCGAGAGCCGGATCGAGCCTCCCGGGAGTCTGGACGTAGTCCGCGAGGAAATCGTGGAAGCGCTCGATGGTGATGAAGAGGTGGTCGGCGCTCCGGATTTCCGGCGTCGTGCCGCTCAGGGTGCTCACCGGGTCGACGAGGTCCGTCGGCGAGTACGTCGCGCCGCAGTTCTCGCAGTTGTCGCCGTACTGGTTCCTGGTGCCGCAGTTCGGACACGTCCCCTTGACGAATCGATCGGCGAGGAACACGCCCTGCTGGACGTCGAAGAGCTGCGTCACCTCGCGCTCCACGACGAGTCCTTCCTTGCGCAGAGCCGCCCAGATCTCCGCGCAGAGGGCGCGGTTCTCCGGCGAGTGGGTGCTGCCGTACTGGTCGAACTGGATGTCGAACAGGCCGAACTCGCGCTGATGCTGGACGTTCATGTCCGCGATCAGCTGTTCCTCCGTGCGCCCCTCCAGGCGAGCACGGATGGTGATCGCGGTCCCGTGCGTGTCGTCCGCGCAGAAGTAGACGACGCGCCGTCCGCGGAGGCGCTGGAAGCGCACCCATATGTCCGTTTGCAGATATTCGACGAGGTGACCGATGTGGATCGGACCACTGGCGTACGGCAGGGCGCTGGTGACGAGGAGGCGACGGTCGGACATGGGACGGACGAAGAGGTAAGAGCTCTATGGGGAAGGGGACCCGGACATGCCCGAGCCCTGAGCGGATGTCGAGGCGAAGGGCCGGCCCGGGACCCCCCGCCGGCGCGGCCAAACGGCCGGAGATCAGGCATTTCCGGCACATGGGACGGGTGAAAACGCCCCGAAACCTGGCGGACTCGGACGAGGTGTGCATTCTCGGGGAGTGCGGTTCGACGAGTACGCCACCGATCCCGACGCCTACTACGACGAGATGTTCGCCAGCCCGGGCAAGGTTCGGCCGCTCTACCGCACCCTCGCGCAACGCATGGCGGAGCTCACTCCGGCGGAGTTCGAGGGCCGCAAGAAGGCAGTCGATCTGCTGCTGCGCAATCAGGGCGTCACGTTCACCGTCTACTCGGACACCGCGGGCATCGAGAAGGTGTTCCCGTTCGACCCCATCCCGCGGCTCATCGGCGCCACGGAGTGGGAACGCATCGAACGCGGGCTCGTCCAGCGTACCGAGGCGCTGAACCTCTTTCTCCGCGACATATACGGCGACCAGAACATCCTGCGCGACGGGCTCATCGAGCCGGAGCTCATCTACGGCGCGAGCTCCTTTCGCCGCGAGATGGTCGGGATGCTCCCGCCCCGCGGGATCTACACCCACGTCGTCGGGACGGATCTCATCCGCGATCAGAACGGGACGTTCCTCGTGCTCGAGGACAACGCCCGGAACCCGAGCGGCGTGAGCTACGTCCTCCAATGCCGGGAGGTGATGAAGCGCGTCTTCGGCGTGCTCTTCGAGCACTACGGCGTACGGCCCGTCGACGACTACGCGGTGTGGCTGCGCGAAGCGATGCAGCACGTCGCGCCGCGTGAGGTGGACAACCCGAACGTCGTCGTCCTCACCCCTGGCATCTTCAATTCGGCGTACTTCGAGCACAGCTTTCTCGCCCGGGAGATGGGCGTCACCCTGGTCGAGGGGCGCGACCTCGTGATCAAGGACGGCGCGGTCTGCATGCGGACGACGGACGGCCTGCAGCGCGTCGACGTGATCTACCGCCGCATCGACGACGATTTCCTCGACCCCATCGTGTTCCGGCCCGATTCGATCCTCGGCTGCCCGGGGCTCTTCGCCGCCTACCGGAGCGGACAGGTGGCCCTGGCCAACGCACCGGGTACCGGGGTCGCCGACGACAAGGCGATCTACCCGTTCGTCCCGGACATGATCAAATACTACCTGGACCAGGATCCGATCCTCCCCAACGTGCAGACCTACATCGCGTCGCGGGAGGACGACCGCAGATACATCCTCGAGCACCTCGACGAGCTCGTCGTGAAGCAGACCGACGCTTCCGGGGGGTACGGGATGCTCACCGGAACGCAGTCGACGGCCGCCGAGAGGGACGACTTCAAGCAGCGCATACTCGCCAATCCGCGGTCGTACATCGCGCAGCCGACCATCAGCCTCGCGCGCCATCCCACCGTCGCCGACGGGCAAGTCGACGGCCGCTGCGTGGACCTTCGTCCCTACATCATCTACGGCGAGAAGATCCGCGTGATCCCGGGGGGCCTCACGCGAGTGGCCCTCCGCAAGGGCTCCTTCGTCGTCAATTCGAGCCAGGGGGGCGGGTACAAGGACACCTGGGTGCTCGCCGGGGAAGGGGCTTCGGGCCGCGAGGTCACGGCCTGATGCCCATGCTGAGCCGAGTCGCCGATTCGCTGTACTGGATGGGCCGCTACCTGGAGCGCGCCGAACACATGGCGCGGATGCTAGACGTGACGCGGGACCTGCTCGTCGACCTCAGCGAGGTGGACCGGGAGGGCGCCGCGGCGCAGTGGCACGCGACGGTCACGACGCTCGCGGTGCCGGACATCGGCGTCGAGGACATCGTCTTCAACCACGCCGAGCCGGCGTCCCTCGTGTCCTGCATCATGCTCGCGCGGGAGAACGCGAGACAGGTCCGGGAGGTCATCGCGGCCGAGATGTGGGAGCACCTGAATCAGGCTTACTGGGGCCTCGAAGAAGCGCGCGCGCAGGGCAGGGGTGAAGCCCGGATCGTGCAGGCCCTGACGCACGTTCAGGCCGCGAGCTTCCTCTGGGACGGCGTCACGGACGCGTCGATGCGCCGCGGCGAGGGCTGGCTCTTCCTCAAGCTCGGCAAGTACGTCGAGCGCACCGATCGCGTGAGCCGCACCGTCGCCGCCCGCATCCGCACCCACGACCAGGCCCGCGGGCGCGCGCAGGAGGAGAACGTCACCCTCCTCGCCCTGCTCCGCAGCACGGGCGCGGTCGAGGAGTACCGGAAGGTCTATCCCACCCGGGTGGACTCGAAGAGCGTGCTCGATTTCCTCGTCTTCGATCGGGATTTTCCCCGCGCGGTGCGGTTCGGCACCCGCGTCGCGTTCGACCTGGCCGGAAGGCTCTCCGCGCTCCACGCGAGCCCGGACGACGACGTCGTGCGCGCGTTCGGCAGGCTCTCCGCTCGCCTCGAATACGGCGACGTCACCGAGGTCGTCGCGAACGGCGGCCCGGCGGCGTTTCTCGGGGACGTCCTCAGTCAGACCACGGCGGCGAGCACCTTGCTCGCCCGGAAGTACTTTTTGCAGTAATCGCTGAAGACGAGGGACCCGCATGCTCTTCGACATCCAGCACCGAACGGAGCTCACGTACTCGCAGAGGATCAGCGAGTCCGTCATGGAGGTGCGGCTCACGCCTCGCTCCGACGGGCACCAGACGCTCCGGCGTTTCCACATCGCCGTCGGCCCCGACGCCCGCGTTTCGAGCCACGTGGACTGGCAGGGCAACACGGTGCACCAGTTCTCGGTCGTCACCTTCCACGACCGGCTCTTGATCCTCTCTACCTCGACGGTCGCGACGCACCCCCAGCGGCCGAACCTCGAGACCCTCCCCGATCTGGTGCGCGCTGCGCGGACGAGCCACCGGCTCCTCGACTTCGTGAGCTTCGGCGGCCCCGTCCAGCGCGATCCACGCATCCTCTCCCTCGCCGAGCGCATCTCCCTCCACGACTGCACGCGCGTGGCGGACGCGGTGCTGCGTGTCACGGAGGCCGTGCCGGAAGTCCTTTCGTACAAGCGCGGCGTCACCAACAGCCTCACCACGGTCGCGGAGGCGCTCGATCACGGCGCGGGCGTCTGCCAGGACTTCACGCACGTGGCGCTCGCGCTCATGCGGCTCATCGGCGTGCCGTGCCGATACGTCTCCGGGTACCTCCATCGCTCGGATCTGCCGGAAGTGGAGTCGCATGCCTGGGGCGAGGCGTTCTTTCCTTCGGCCGGCTGGATCAGCTTCGACCCGACCCACGGAGTGCTCACCGGAGAGGGTCACGTCGCGGTGGCCGCGGGCCGCAGCTACGCCGACGTCCCCCCGAACCGCGGCGTCTATCGCGGCGAAGCGGAAGAGAAGATCTCCGCGTCCGTCACCATCACGCCCGTGGAGACCTCGACGCTCAACCCGTTCACGACGCAGTTCCACGTCCCGAGCTACGCGGACCCGCCGAGCGCCGCGGTCACGGCGAGCGGCTATCAGCTCGAGCAGCAGCAGCAACAGCAGCAGCAGGATCGCAACAAGGCGCAGGTCCAGCAGCAGCGCCAGCAGCAGCAGCAGCAGTAGTTCTACGGGATTTGCTCTCCGCCTTCCCAGCTCTCGATACGCAGAGCGACGACGCGACTGAATTCTTTGGTGTTCCTGGTGACGAGAATCGCGTCGTGGGCGCGAGCCGTTGCGGCGATCAGCAGATCGTTCGGACCGATAAGCCGGCCCTCGCGTTCCAGCTCCGCGCGGATCAGTCCGTAGTGCTCGGCGGCTCGATCGTCGAAGGGCAGGCTCTCGAACGGAGCCAGGAACTTGGAGAGCAACGTCAGGTTCTGTTCGACACGAGAGCTCTTTCTCGCCCCGAACAGCAGCTCCGCTCTCACGACCGACGACAGCTTGATCGAGGAAGGGTCCTCCCTGCGCATCCGCTCCACGAGCGCGGGAGAGGTCCCGTTCAGGATCCGGATGCACGCATTCGTATCGAGCAGGTAGCTCAAAAGGTGTCCCGCGCTTCCAGCTCGCCCGCCGACGGCCGCTCGAGCGGCTCACCTTCCCAGTGACCCACGACGCTCTCGAAGTATCGTTCGGGCCAGCCGCTCTGCACTTCACGGCTCACGAGCCAGGCCACGTAGGCGGAGATCGACATCCCGCGCGCCTCTGCGGCGCCGCGGATCGCGGCCGCGATATGGTCTGGAACGTAGAAATGGAGCTGCATTCGTTAGAATATATTCTATATATGTGCCTAATGCAAGTGCACGAGCAAAGCTTAGCCGGAGGGACCCGGGTCAATGCGAGGCCACCCAGCCCGAAAGCTCGTCGAGGGTCGTCTCCGGGCCCACGCCGTATCTCCGCAGCTCGAGCAGGGATTGCCCGGCGCGGTTGGCGCCGTGCTCGGTGGTGACGGCGACGCGGATGGCCAGATCGCGGAGCACGGCGACGCAGTCTCCGGTGTAGTCACGAGCCCTGCCGTTCGGATAGGCAAACGATTCGCAGGCACGCCCCGTCCATGCCGCCACGCGGTCGATGGAACGACGGATCTCGTCGGCTCGCTCCGCGGGGTCGAGCAGGCTCAGGATGGCGTGCGACCCGGTGTGCGCGCCGAACGTCACCAGGCCGCTCGCCGCGAGCGCTTTCACCTCGGCCGCATCGAGCAGGCGAAAGGCATCGTCGTCGGGACCACTGCGTGCGTCCCCGTCGTGCAAGCGGGAGGTCAGGTCGTCGAGCTCACGGAGGAGCCGATGCGGTGGGTGCTCCTTGAGGGCGGCCTGGAGCGCGGCGGATGACGCCTCACGCTCGGCGGTCGTGGACAGGTCGTAGATACGTCCTCCCCAGGTGATGGAGCGCCGCGAGGTCATGGCGACGGCCCGATGGATCTCGCAAAACCAGATCCGGCGCTCGGTATCCACGAAGTCGGTGGGAAGAAAGACCGTGGAAGGAAGCGCGTGCCGCTCCAGGATCGGATGGGCGACCTCCAGGAAGTTCCTGAAGCCATCGTCGAACGTGAGCGCCACGACGGCTTCCCCCGCAGCGAGCGCGCGCGGGGCTTCGAGCAGCGGCACGACGCGGGAGTGCTCCGCGAGGAACTCCATCTGCCCTCGGAACGCGCTTTCGTCGAGAAAGCACCAGTCCGGCACGGACAGAGGCGTGCGCACGATGCCGTGATACATCAGGATCGCAAGACGCCCGCCCTCGGCGGCGTTCACGGCTGACTCCGTTTGACCGCCCGGGCGCACACCTCGACCGGGAACCACGGGTCGTGAACGTCGAGCTCTCCGGGATCGAGCTCCGAGACGACGAGACCCCGGAGGTCCGCCGCGGCGACCAGCGAGTTGCCGTAACCGTGCACGTCGACGAGGCGCGGGTCGAAACGGCGCTCGAGCAGAGCGCGGAGGCCCTTCGGCGTGAACCTCCAGCACTCCCCCTGACGGGAATCGCAAGCGCTCAGGTGAGGCGCCCCCACGAGCAGCACCCCGCCCGGCTTCAGTATCCTGTGAAGCTCGTCGACGACCTTGCCGACCTCGACGATGACGTGGAGCACGTGCGTGCAGATGATGCAGTCGAAGAGATCCGACGGGATCGCGTTGGGGCGCGTCAGATCCGCGACGATGGTCGCCCGGGGGTTCGTGTCGTCCACGTGCAGGATGTCGAGCTCGGTGACCGCACTTCCTCCGAGGCGCGGGGCGTACGTGGGCTCCTGAAACTCGAGGCAGCGACCGCGCACGTCGCCCCGCGCGCCGTCCAGAAAGCGCTCGAGATAGTACCGGTGCGGGGGCAGGCCGCGGTCGGTGCCCCAGGCGTAGGACAGGGCGCGGACCCCGGTCATCACGGCCTCGCGTGCGTCGGGGCAGCCGAGCACGTCCACGGGGAGCGACAGCCGTCCCTGGCCCGCGGCGCCCTGCTCGTCCACCACGGAGATGGACAGCGTGTACCTTCCCGCCGACCCGGGCGCCGTCACCGTGAGCTCGGTCTCGGCATCGCCGCCGGCGAGCTCGGAGGCATGGAGCTTCGCCGTGCATGGCGCACCGACGACGGCGCTGCCGCCGTCCAGCCAGTGGCAGCGCAGGCTCGGGAACCGCGGTCCCCCGTCGGGCGCGCGAGGGAGCGCGTCCACCAGGGCGCGTTCGATTCGTGCCCAGACCTTGAACGTACGACCCGCGAGCGCCGCGCCCAGCGGGTAATGCACGGAGATCCCGCCTGCGGAGTCCGTCACGAGCGTCGAAGCAAAGTCCGGTGAATCCGCCATGCCGCTCGCGCGCCATCATGCTAGGTCGCGGTCAGTCCGCATGGCAAGCGCTCCGGCGGTGTCTGTCATCACGATCTTCCTGAACGAGGAGCGCTTCATCCGGGAGGCCGTCGAGAGCGTTCTTGCGCAAACCCGTGCCGACTGGGAGCTCATCCTCGTCGACGACGGATCCACCGACGCGAGCTCCGCGATTGCCCGGCAATACGCCGCCGAGCAGCCAGGACGGATCCGGTATCTCGAGCACGCCGGTCACGCGAATCGTGGCATGAGCGCGTCGCGCAACCTCGGGGCTCGTCAGGCCCGGGGAAAGTACCTCGCGCTGCTGGACGCCGACGACGTCTGGCTCGAGACGAAGCTCGAGCGTCAGATCCCGCGGCTGGAAGGGGAACCGAAGCTCGACATGGTCTACGGCTCGTCCCTCTTCTGGTACGGCTGGACCGACGCTCCCCGAGATCGGGAGCGCGACTTCTCGTGGCAGCCCATCGCCGCTGAACGTCGCTTCGAGCCTCCCACCCTGCTCAGTCGCTTCCTGCTCGACGAGGTGCGTATGCCGTGTCCGGGCAGCATCCTCATGCGCAAGGAGCTCATCGAACGCATCGGGGGCTGGGAGGAGAGCTTCCGCGGCCTCTTCGAGGATCAGGTGTTCTTCAGCAAGGTGTGCCTCTCGGCCACCGTGCTGGTCACCCCCGAGCTCACGGATCGGTATCGACAGCACGAGAACTCGTGCTGCGCGCTCGGAGATCGGTCGGGCGAAACGGGCATCTGGCGCCGGCGCTTCTTCGATTGGCTCACCGAACACCTGGCGCGCGCCGGCATGCGCGGGACCGAGAGCTGGGAGTCTCTGGAACGGGCCAGAGCCGCGTCGGCGGCGCCTTCCGCTCCAGACGCCACTTGAAGCGGCCGTGACAGTTCGTCGAGCCGAAACGGCTCGTAGCATGAAGCGAAGCTGGCAATCGTACTCCACTCCGCGCGTCAGCAGGGGCGGACGGTCATTGCCTGCGAACAGGTGCAATTCGCAAAACGAATTGTCGCCCGCTGCACTGTGAACGAGGCGCCACCCGTGCCTTTCCGGCACTCGAGCTCCTCACACGCGCCGGGCGAATAGTCATTCGCACGACGTCGTCGCCGAGCTGCGCGCACCCAGCAGAGCGCCGTGATCTCGCCGCTCCCGCGCCCTGGTGGTGCGAATTTCACATGTTCCTCCGGTGGGACGCCATTGCGTGGCACGCCGGCTGCTGAGGGCTTCCGCACCACACATCGTAGGAGGTCAATCATGCAAGGGTGTCGTCCGATTGCTGCGGGGCTGGGATTGATGTGCGCGCTGCCGTACGCGGGCGCCGCGGACGCGGCAGGGACGCTGTCGGCGGTCAACGGCGGAGCGACGCCGATGGAGGTTCGGGAGCACCACGTCAGCGTCGTCGTCGACAACGGCTTCTCCCGGACGGAAGTGTCGCAGACGTTCTTCAACCCGAACCCGGCCGCCGAGGGTCCGTCGACGTAACAGGCCGTCCCGTTTCGTCTTGCGGCGGCGCGAGCGGTGTCGTGCGTGGACGCGCCGATCTCGTGCGAACGGACGCCACGCATCGTCCGCGAAAATCAGCTCGACTGCGGAGAGCTGGCAGGCCCCTGGATGGACCGCTGCTGTCGCGATTGGAACTGCGAGGGAGTCATCCCGGTAACTTCCTTGAAGGACGTCGCGAGGTGCTGCGAGGAGGCAAAGCCGACCTCTTGAGCGACGGTCGTGATCCTGAGCCCCGGGTCGGCGAGCAGACGCTGAGCGGCCGCGACGCGCTCGGTGCGAAGCAACCGGTAGAACGACGTCGCCTCGCCCTTCAGCTGGCGCTGCATCGTCCGGAGCGAGACGCCGAGAGCCTTCGCGGCCACGGCGGGCGACGGCTCGGCGAGGTTCGCCGAGAGCCAGCGGCGCAGGCGCGTCGAGAAGCCCGACGTCCCGGTCTGAAGCGCGGCGAGCAGGTTATCGAGCTCGCTACGGTCCGGCGGGGCCAGCCAGGTCGTGGCCGCGTCCATGGAATCGAAATAGAGGAGCGGGTGCCGGGGGTTCGCCAGCTCGTCGAAGCCCGAACAGATGGCGCCCATGAGACCCGAAGCTATGACTACGGCCTGTCGCGCCATCTGCATCGCCACCTGCTCCCGGCGCGCGCGTGAGAAATCCAGGAAGGCCTCGAAAGCCGAGGTTGCGACGCCCTCGACTGCCCGCAGATCCACCAGGGAGTAACGCGCCGTACCGTGCGGGGTGCTCGCGATGGTGGCCGCGATGCATGCCGTCAGCTGGCGCGTCTCCCCGAGTGTCGGCTGTCCCCACAGCCGATACCCCCGGACCGTGTCGAGATTGCAAAAGACGAGGCTCCTTCCGACGAACACGCACCGAACTGGATCCTCGCAAAAGTCTTCCAGATCGAGCGCTATCCGGATCCGGCCAGGCTCCAAGGGACTCCCTGCTTCGACGCTCTTCGTGTGTTGCGGGACGACCGTGGCGGGTTCAGGCATTTTGCGCGTCTCCTCCGGCGTAGGGGCTTCGGGCGATCCCCCATCGGCATGTAGTGCCGTGCCTCGGGGCGCGGTTACATCCGCTCGCGGCGGACAGAGTGGATCGTGAGGGACTCTGGCCGCCGACCATCCCGCGCGACTTCGATCTCGTGAGACGGTTACATCACTCCCGCAAGCCGATCGGTCACCTTTGCAACCGCTCCGCCAGCTTGTCGAGGGTCTGATATCCGAGCTCGACGGCGCCGAAGCCGATTCCCGCGTCGCGCTGCGCCTTCGACGGGTGCAGCTGTCGCAAGGTCAAGACCGTCTTGCCGTCGCTCTGCCGGTCGAAGGTGATGGTGACCCGGAACTTGCCGGGATCGTCGTCCTTGTCGTGGCCGTGATCGAAGACGAGCCGTTCGTTCGGGACGATCTCGAGGAAGACGATGCGGTTATCGTAAACTTTGCCGTCGGGCGCGACGAGGTCGAAGCGCCACTGGCCGCCGACCTCCACGTTCCTCTCGTGCGTGCGGCAGGTGAACCCCTTCGGGCCGAACCACTCGCCGATACGGTCCTTCTCCGTCCAGGCCCGGTAAACGAGCTCCCGCGGAGCGTCGAACACCCGTGACAGCACGATCTCGCGGTCGAGGGCCCACGTCGTCTGCGGTTCATTGGTTGCCATCGGATTCCTCTTTCTCTCGAGCCCCGGGCTCGAGCACTTGTCGTTTCAGGTAGTCGTCGAGGCGGTCGAAGCGCTCCTCCCAGGCTCGCCGGGTGTGTTCCGTCCAGGCCGTCACCTCCACGAGCGCCTCCGCGCGGAGCCGGCAGGGCCTTCGCTGAGCGTCCTTGCCGCGCGCGATGAGGCCGGCTCGCTCGAGCACCTTCAGATGCCGCGAGATTGCCGGCAGGCTGACGCCGAACGGCGCGGCCAGCTCGAGCACGGTGGCGTCCCCCGCCGCGAGCCGCGCCAGGATGGCGCGCCGGATGGGATCGCTCAGCGCAGCGAACTTGGCGTCGAGGGTGGGGGTGGTGGTGGGCTGCATTGTGCAATTCTTCCAGCGTATTTAACTTGTCTGTTAACTAGGCCGCTGCAGCTGATCCGTCAAGGCGGAAAGCGACATCCCCCTTCGCGAATCCCGCGAAGCCCCGTGATATGCCTGGCCGCGTGACGGCGACGCCCGTTGCTCCGCGACTTGCGGTTTCCGTGGGGGAAACGGTCGCGGGCAAGTACGCCGTCGAACAGGTGCTGGGAGCGGGCGGCATGGGCGCCGTGGTCCGTGCGCGGCACCTCGTCCTCGGGTCCCGCGTGGCGCTGAAGTTCATGCACCCGGAGCTCCTGGGCGATGCCGAGATGCGGACGCGCTTCGGAGGCGAGGCGCTGCGGGTGTCGCAGATGCAGAGCGAGCACGTCGCGCGGGTGCTCGACGTCGGAGAGCTGCCGAACGGCGTTCCCTACATCGTCATGGAGTACGTGGAGGGGAGGGATCTCTCGAGCTTGCTGAAGGAGCGCGGACCTCTGTCGGCGCCGGAGGCGGTGGACTACCTGATGCAGGCGTGCGAAGCGATCGCCGAGGCGCACGGCCGCGGCATCGTGCACCGCGACATCAAGCCCGCGAACCTCTACGTCGCGCGGCGGCTCGACGGTACGGCTCTCGTGAAGGTCCTCGACTTCGGCATCGCGAAGACGCTCCCGAGCGCCGCGGCGGGCGACGCGGCGAAGCTCACGAAGACGTACGCGACGATGGGCTCCCCGTATTACTCCGCGCCCGAGCAGCTCGAGAGCGCAAGCTTCGCCGATCCGCGCTCCGACATCTGGGCGCTCGGGGTGACGCTCCACGAGCTGCTCACCGCGCAGGGGCCCTTCGAGGGCGGATCGCAGGCGTCCCTCATCACAGCGATCATGACGCGCCCTCCTTTTCCGCTGCGGCACGCGCGTCCGGATCTGCCGGAAGACCTCGAGTGGGTGATCGCGCGCTGTCTCGAGAAGGATCCGAACCGGCGATTTCGGCGCGTCGTCGAGCTCGCCGAGTGCCTCGTCTCGCACGGTACCGCCGACGCGGCGGCGTCCCTCGCTCGCATCGCGGGGATCCCCGGACAGGATCGGCGGAGCACCGTCGCCGTGCCTTCTTCCGGGGCGCCACCGCCCTTCGCGCCGACGCCGCCCGCGCCCCCCGCTTCCCGGATCGTGACCCCGACGCCCGCGGTGGCGACCCGTCGGCGGCCGAGCGAACCGACGGTCGCGTTCCACATGCCGTCGCCCGGCGCGGGCTCGGGCTCGAGGTGGGCGATCATCTTCATCGTGGGCGCCCTCGCGCTCCTGTCCGCCGCCGTCGCGGCGTTCCTGTGGTTCCGCTCCCCACGGGATCCGCCCCCGCTCCCGCCGCCGCCCGCGACCGGGGCCCCGCCGCCCGTCGTCCTCGAACCCCCGGGCCCGCGCGTGACGCCGCGCTAGCGCTCAGCTCGGCCCGGGCGGCGTGCTCGGCGTGGTGCCGGCGACGTCCACGCTGACGTAGAGCAAGTGGGAGCCTCCGCCGAGGATGACCCCCTTGAGCGGGCTCACGTCTCCGAAGTCGCGACCCCAGGCGACGGTCACGTGCTCGTCCGCGGGCAGGCTGCCGTTCGTCGGGTCGAGATCGATGTAGCCGAAACCGGGTGTGTAGAGCGATACCCAGGCGTGCGAGGCGTCCGCCCCCGTCAGCCGCGGCCGGCCGGGCGCGGGCTCGTTGCGCACGTAGCCGCTCACGTACCTGGCGGACAGGCCGAGGCTCCGGAGCATCGCGATCTCGAGGTGAGCGAAGTCCTGGCACACGCCGCGGCGGGCCTGCATGACGACCGAGAGCGGTGTGGCGATCGACGTCGTTCCCGGCTCGTAGGCGAAGTCGTCGTGGATGCGGCGCGTGAGCTCGTAGGCGGCCTCGAGCAGCGGCCGTCCCGCCACGAACGACTCGAGGGCATAGGCCGTCATCTCCGCGTCGTGCCGCACGAGCGGGGAGGGGAACGTGTATCCGACGGCCTCGAGGCCTGGCTTCGAGCGATCCCGGCGCAGCATCTCGGGGACCGATTCCCACGCCGGGGTGAGGCCGTGCGCGGGCGGCGCGACGCCGTCGACGTCGACGTCGCTGACCGCCGTCACGGTGAGCTTCTGGTGGCTCTCTTCGAGCGAAAAGGAGTGCAGCGTGTTGCCGAAGTAGTCGACGTCCGTGAAGAGCGCCGCGGGCATCGGGTCGACGACGAGCTGCGTGCGCTGCGGCGCCTGACCCGCCGTGCGGCGCGGCGTGATCCTCGCCTCGTTGTGCGAGACGCTCACCGCCTCTTCGTAGGCGTACGTCGTGGTGTGGGTGACGCGGTACCGCATGGCGATCAAGACCGTCCGTCGAGCGACTGCGACGGCTGCGCGTGGGAGAGGTAGCTCCGGGTGAGGGCCTCGGCGAGGTTCGGGGCCTGATGTTCCAGCTCGGCGAGGAGCGCGTCGAGCGCCGCGCGGCCGTTCTGTCCGTCCACCGCGGCGAGCGCGTGCACGTCGGCGAGGCGGGTCCTGGTATGCGCGGCGAGCACGATGCGCGCTTCTTCCGCGAGGCGCGGAGACCGATTCGCGCGGGGCAGGCGCTCGAGATGCCGGTTCAGCACGATGAGCTGATACAAGATCCCGCGAGGATTGCTGCCGTCCGTGAAGAGCAGGTCGAGCACCAGCGGCACCTGGAGCATCCCGAGGTACCGCGTGCGATAGGTGATCGCGCTGTCGGCGATCTCGAGCAGCGCTTCCAGCGTCGGTGAGTCGTTCGGGTCCACGGGGACCAGCAGCGAGCGGAGCAATCGCGCGGTGTGGTAGAGCCGTTCCACGCGGCGGCCCATGTCGGCGAAGCGCCAGCCCGGGCCGTGCGTCATGTTCTCGTAGGAAAAACCGCTCAGCGCCGAGAACAGCACGACGAGCTGCCCGAGCAGATCGAAGGCGTCGGAGAGGTGGAAGGACGAGGACGCGCTCGCCTCCGACATCAAGCGTTCGACGTTGCCGATGACGCGCCAGGTGTCCATCGAGAGGCGGTCCCGGACCACCGAAGCCGCGCGGTGCGCGGAGGCGATGGTGACGCGGAGCGAGCTCTGGGGTCGTTCGGCGATGAGGAGCCGGGTCGGGTCGAGCTCCGTCGTGTCCGGCGCCGTCAGGGTCCCCGGTTCGAGCTCGCCCGTGACTTCGAGCGCGCGGAGCAGGGGCAGGAGCTCCGGCACGTCGGTCGTCGTCTCGTCGGTGAGGCGCGCAAAGAGCACTCTGAGGAGCCTCGCGCCGTTCTCGGCGCGCTCGAGATAGCGCCCGAGCCAGAACAGGTTGTCGGCCACGCGGCTCGGCAGATCTCCGCCGCTGCGGAGGATTTCCGCGTGCTGTGAAGCGGGGCGCAGCAGCGTGACCGGGCTCACCTCGTCGTGCTCCGCCCGCACCCAGAGGTCCTTGCTGCCGCCGCCCCGCTGCATGGAGACGACGAGGGAGTCCTCAGTGGCGGACACGCGCGTCAGTCCTCCGGGCATCGCCTCGTAGCCGCGCCCGGAGTGGGTGACGTACGCGCGGATGGCGATGTGACGTGGCTCGAGCCGGTCCTTCGTCCAGACCGGCGCGGTCGAGAGCGCCACCGCCTCCTGTGCCACGAAGCCGTCCGGCCGCGCCAGGATCCGGGCACGGAGCGCGTCGCGCTCTTCCGACGAGAGCGCGCCGACGAATACCGGCTCGAACGCTTCGGGTCCCCAGGCGGTCGTCTTCACCACCATCGCGTCCAGGTGGTCGAGCACGTGGCCTCGAGCTTCCGCGTCGCCGCACCAGAAGGTAGGCACGCTCGGCAAGAGCAGGTCCTCGCCCAGAAGCTCCCGGCACAGCCTGGGGAGGAACGAGAGCAGCGCCGGGCTCTCCACGAGCCCGCTCCCGAGGGCGTTGGCGACGGCGACGTTGCCCGCCCTCACGGAGTGGACCAGTCCGGCAACGCCGATGGTCGAATCAGAGCGCAGGCTGAGCGGATCGCAGAACACGTCGTCGAGGCGGCGGAAGATGACGTCCACGCGCTCGAGGCCGCCCAGCGTCTTGACGTAGACGTGCCGGTCGCGCACGGTGAGGTCCGCGCCCTCGACGAGCGCGAAGCCGAGGTAGCGCGCGAGGTAGGCGTGCTCGAAGTACGTCTCGTTGTGCGGGCCCGGAGTCAGGAGCACGATGCGGGGGTTGTCCCGTCCCCGCGGGACGAGCGAGAGCAACGTATCGCGGAGGGTGCGGAAGTACGCGGCGAGGCGCTGCACGCGGGCGTCGTGGAATACGCCGGGGAGCGTGCGGGACATCACGATGCGATTCTCGAGGGCGTAGCCTGCGCCGGACGGCGTCTGCGTGCGATCGCCGAGCACCCAGAAGCCGCCTCCCGGTGCGCGCGCCAGGTCGGAGGCCGCGACGTGGAGGGCTATATTGCCCGGCAGCCTCACGCCGTGCATGGGCCTGAGGAAGCCCGGCATCGCGAGCACGAGCTCCGCCGGCAGGAGGCCCCGGGTGAGGAGCTTCTGGTCGCCGTACAGGTCGAGCAGGATGCAGTTGAGCAGGGTCGCTCGCTGCTCGAGCCCGCGGGCGAGGTCCGCCCACTCGCGGCCGTCGAGCACGAGGGGGATCGGATCGAGCTCCCACGGCCGGTCCATGCCGCGGGGATCCCCGTAGACGTTGTACGTGACGCCGTTGTCACGGATGAGCCGCCGCGCGTGGTCCCACCGTCGCTGCATCTCCTCGACGCCGAGGGCTTCGATGGCGTGGAGCCAGTCGCGGCAGTGGGGATGCGGCGTTCCGTCTGCGCCGAACACCTCGTCCCAGCCGGCGCCTCCGGCGTAGACGAAGGGCGAGCGCGGCGGCTCGGCCTCGACGAGCGGCATGGGGGAAACCGTCACCCGCAGCAGTCCATTTCCGGCGGCAGATACCTCAAGGAGCGTCAGCCCCCAGCATACCGCCGCAGATCGAGCGTGAGGGGATAATCCGGGCTGCGTTCGTCGAGGACGGGCGACCGCGGCGCGGTCATCGGGCCCGGCGTGTGCCCGAGGGGCGAGAACAGGGCTGCGCGGCGCGCCTCGGCCTCGTTCGCGTTGACGGGGAAGGTGTCGTACGCGCGACCGCCGGGGTGCGCCGCGTTGACGGTGCAGCCGCCGATGGAACGGCTCGACCATAGATCGACGATGTCGAAGACGAGGGGTGCGTGCGGCTCGATGGTCGGGTGGAGGGCGTGCGGCAGGGACCATGACCGGTAACGAACCCCGGCGACGGCCTCCTCCCTGGTCCCGGTCGGATGCAGGGGAACGCGAACGCCGTTGCACACGACGGCGTGCCGCGTCTCGACGGCGCCTCGCACCTTGACCTCGAGCCGGTCGAGCGAGGAGTCCACGGATCGCGCGGTGCCTCCGCCGGATTGCTCCTCCGCGAGCACGTGCCACGGCTCGAGCGCGCGCCGGAGCTCGAGGACGACGCCGTCGTGGCATACGCTGCCGAGCTTCGGGAACCGGAATTCATGGTGGGCGTCGAACCACGATGTTTCGACGAGGAAGCCTGCCGTGTGGAGATCGCGGATCACGTCGCCGAAGTCCCTGGCGACGAAGTGGGGCAGCATGAAGCGGTCGTGAAGTGACGTGTCCCAGCGGGGGAGCCGCGCCCGGTACGGCGTCTTCCAGAACGTCGCGAGCAGCGCCCTCACGAGCAGCTGTTGCGCGAGGCTCATGCGTGCGTGGGGCGGCATCTCGAAGGCGCGCATCTCCACGAGCCCGAGCCGCCCGGTCGGGCCATCCGGCGAGTACAGCTTGTCGATGCAGAACTCGGTGCGGTGCGTATTGCCGGTGAGATCCGCGAGGAGGTTCCGGAACGTCCGATCGACGAGCCACGGGGGCGGCGGGTCGCTCCGCGCGAGCGCGTCGTCGAGGGCGCGGAACGCGATCTCGAGCTCGTAGGTCGATTCGTGCCGGGCCTCGTCGACCCGCGGCGCCTGGCTCGTCGGGCCGATGAAGAGACCCGAGAACAGGTACGAGAGCGAGGGATGGTCGTGCCAGTAGCCGAGCATGCTGCGGAGAAGGTCCGGCCGCCGCAAGAAGGGGCTGTCTCCGGTCGTGTCCCCGCCGAGGGTGACGTGGTTGCCGCCGCCCGTTCCCGTGTGACGCCCGTCCAGCAAGAACTTTTCGGTGCCGAGCCGCGCGAGGCGCGCCTCTTCGTAGAGCGCGGTGGTGCGGTCGACCAGGTCGCCCCACGAGCTCGACGGATGGATGTTCACCTCGATGACCCCGGGGTCCGGTGTCACGGAGAAAGAACCGAGCCTCGGATCCTTCGGCGGCGGATAGCCCTCGACGAGGATCGGCTGACCGAGCTCGAGCGCCGTCCGTTCGACGGCCGCGATGACCGCGAGGTAGTCCTCGAGAACGGGGAACGGCGGGATGAAGACGTGGAGCCGTCCGTCGCGCACCTCGACGCAGACCGCCGTGCGCAGCGCCCAGGGCGCGGACTCGTTCACGGCCGGCGCCGTTTCACGTTCGGGCCTCGGGTCCTGATGGGCGTGGCTGCGCGAGTAGCGCGGCAGCGCCGGGCGCGGGTCGAACGGGTCCCGATCGACGTGGGCGGGGACGTCCCCCGGGTCCGCCCACGGGAGTGAAGCGAGGGGCAAGCGATAGCCCATGGGAGAATCGCCGGGCACGAGGAGCAGCATCTCCGAGCGCTTGAACAGGAGCCCGCTCCGGAATTTCCCGGTCCCCTGCTCCTCCGGCGCGATCGGCAGCGCGTAGCCCACGACGTGCCCGAGCCCCTGCTCGAACACCCGCGCGATGCGCGCGCGCTCCATCTCGTCGGCGAGCTTCGAGTAGCGCGGGCTCACGTTCACCGGGAGCCGTCGCTCCCGCCACATGTAGTAGTAGTGGTCCTCGTAAGCCGCCGTCGCGTAGCGCGGGTTCACGCCGAGATGACGCGCCAGCGTCGCGGCGAAGTGCTCCGAGTGCGCGCTCGTGAGCGGCCCCGATCGCGTATCGTCCGCGACCAGCGCCGGCGATTCCCACATCGGCACGCCGTCCTTCCGCCAGAAGCACGACAGCGCCCAGCGCGGCAGCGGTTCCCCCGGGTACCACTTGCCCTGGCCGAAGTGCAAGAGCCCGAGCGGCGCGAAGCGGCGCCACAACCGCCGCAAGAGGTCGCCCGCGCGCTCGCGCTTCGCCGCGCCGAGGGCGCCGTAGGTCCACTCGTGGCCGTCCGGATCGTCGATCGAGACGAACGTCGGTTCGCCGCCCATGGTCAGGCGGACGTCCATCTTCTCGAGCTCCCGATCGACGGCGCGCCCGACCGCGTCGATGCGGTCCCACTCCTCGTCGCTGTAGGGCAGGGTCACGCGCGGCGTCTCGCGCAGCCGCGTGACGGTCATCTCGTGGCCGAACTCCACCTCCGCGTCGTCGACGAGGCCTTCGATGGGCGCCGCGCTGGTCGGCTCCGGCGTGCAGGACAGGGGAATGTGGCCCTCGCCGGCGAGCAGCCCCGACGTCGCGTCGAGCCCGATCCATCCGGCCCCGGGCAGGTACACCTCCGCCCAGGCATGCAGGTCCGTGAAGTCCTGCTCCGTGCCGCTCGGTCCGTCGAGCGCCTTCACGTCGGGCCGGAGCTGGATCAAATAACCAGACGTGAACCGCGCCGCGAATCCGAGGTGACGGAGGACCTGTACGAGCAGCCACGCCGAGTCGCGGCAGGAGCCGCTCGCGAGCTCGAGGGTCTGCTCGGGCGTCTGCACCCCGGGCTCGAGCCGGATGAGGTAACGGACGAGCTGATGCACGCGCTGATTGAGCGCCACCAGGAAGTCGACCGTGCGCACACCGTGCGAGCGGAGCTGGTCGATGAGCGCGCGCAGCCGGGGCCCGGCGGGATCGGTACGGCGATACGGCAGGAGGTCGCGCGCGAGCGCCGGTTCGTACTCGATCGGCAGCCGCTCGAACTCGGGCTCGAGGAAGAAGTCGAACGGGTTCAGGACGCCGAGCTCCGCGACCAGGTTCACGTCGACCTCGAAGTGGCGGGTCGTGTCCGGGAACACCAGGCGCGCGAGGTAGCCGCCGTGCGGGTCCTGCTGCCAGTTGACGTAGTGGCGCTCCGGTTTGACGCGCAGCGAGTAGCTTTCGACGAAGGTGCGTGCGTGCGGCGCTGGGCGCAGGCGCACCACTTGCGGGCCGAGCTGTACGGGGCGGTCGTAGCGATACGTGGTGCGGTGATGGAGAGCGACGCGGATCGTCATCGGGTGGACCTCTTTCCGGCGTTCGGTCCAGGCGTCCGAGCGCAGCGAGCGGCAGAATCAGACGACGGGCAAGGTTACCGGCAGATGTCGGCGGAGTGGCGGCTTCGGCGCGATGCGCCCTGACGGGTTTTCGCGGGGTTACGTGGGACGCGCTGCGCAGGCCAGCCCGCGTTGCACGGGGCTGGACACCTTTGATACGGTCGCGGACCCATGCCCCGACGGCCGGTCGCCGCCGCCCTGATCCTCGCTGCCGCCGTGCTCGCGCCCATCGCGTCGGCGTCGACCGACGAGGGGGGCCGCAAGATGCACACCGTGTACGGCGGGCAGACCCTCGGCAAGATAGCCCATCGCTACAACGTCACGATAGACGATCTTTGCCGCGTGAACGGGATCCGCTACGGCGCGCCGATCCACCCCGGCCAGCGCATCGTCATCCCGGACGGCAGTGAGGACGCGCTTCCCGCGGGACGTCAGGGCCACGGCAAGGCCCGTTGGCAGGACTACGCCGGTCCGCCGAAGAAGCGCGGCGTTCTGACGCTCCAGACGCCGAACGCCAAATGGCGAGGGCTCGTCCTGTCGCGGCGCGGGCATCTGCTGCCGCGGGCGCGGGAGGCGGTCGAAAAGATGCTCGCGTCCTGGCGGACGGGCGCGCTCCACGAGATCGATCCGCGGCTCATCCAGCTCGTCGTGCGCGTCAGTGACACCTTCGGGGGGCGCCCGGTACGCGTCGTCTCGGGGTACCGTGAGCATTCGTTCGCCGTCGAGTCGAAGCACAAGGTGGGGCGCGCCTTCGACTTCAGCATCCCCGGAGTGCCGAACTCCGTGCTGCGGGATTACTTGCGCACCCTGCCGAACGTCGGCGTCGGCTACTACCCGAACTCGACGCACGTGCACCTCGACGTCCGGGAGGCTTCTGCCTACTGGGTCGACGAGGCCAGGCCCGGAGAGGCGCCGCGGTACGCGGGCAGGACTCCCACCGTCGAAGACGCGGCTCCGAGCGACCCCGCCGCGGTATCCGAAGTGACGGCCGAGCCCGCGCCGGAAGCGCCGCCGCCCGCTGCGCCGTGACGCCCGTCCTGGCTCGCGCACCAGCCTACTCACCGCGTCCGAGGTAGAAGACGGGGTGTTCGCCTTGCTCGTCGCGCTCGGCGAAGATCCATACCGGTAGGTCGAGCTCGGTTTGGAGCTGCGTGAGCCGGATCATCTGCGTGCTCACGCCCGGCGTGCCCTCGAGCTTGCAGAGGGAGGACTTGCAGCTCGCTCCATGGGGGATCACCGACGCGAGGGCATGGTCGTCGAGCAGCTCGCGGATGCGCGTTTCCATGCGGTCGGCCCAGGGACTCTCCCGGGACTCCAGGGACCACTGTTCCTCGATGTCTTCTCTGGAGACCGGCGCGTCGGCGGTCCCGTCGTTCGCGAGGTCCGGCGCGTCCCTACGCACCCCGAGGTTCGCCAGGCGACGGAGGTTCGCCCTCACCGACGCCGCTGGTTCCGCAACCCACGGCACGGGCGCTGTCGCGCTCCCGAGCGCCGCGGGCTGCGGATGAAAGAGGCGCCATGCGGGCTCCACCGCGAGCAAGATCAGCCCCGCGAAGGTGACGCCGCTCGTGCACAAGAAGAGATGGAGAGGTCGCATGGCGCCGCCGTTTCAGCGAATCGCGACGTTCGCCTCGGTGCTGCCGCATCCCGTCGAGAACGTCGGCGTCCCGCCCAGCGCAAACGGCAGCGCTCCGAACGCTCCGAGCAGGTGGGCGCGCGCGGGGCTTTCCCAGAAGTGCTTCATGGTCATCTCCGCGTGCGGCATGAGGTGCGTGTTCGCGACGCTCGTCTTGTTCGAGCCCGCAGGCGTCGGCCCGCAGGCGTAGCCCATCGCCTGGTTCACGAAGGGGATCATGCCGGCGAGCGACATGAAGTCCTTGGCGGCCGGCGCCTGTGTGACGTGACATCCCTGGCAATAGGGCTGGATGACGCTCGAGTAGAGTCTGTCCGACCACGGCTGATTCGTCGTCGTGCTCTTCCATCCCGGCGGCACGTAGTCGTCGTGGAAAGTACCGCCGAGCACGGTGCCCGGCGCGTACCACCCGTTGATGGTCGCGGCGAGCGTCGCGTTGGGGGTCGGGGAATCGGGAAGGACCGTCGTCAGGACGAGCGCATTGAGCGCGGCGAGCTGCGGCTCCTGCGTCGTGCGGCTGAACGCGCCGCTCGCCTGGAAGCGGAGGTTCTCGAGGTCGAAGGGCAGGAACATCGCGTTCTTGATCTTCTGAGCGGAGCCCGTGCCTTCGACGAATGCGGACCCGCCGTGACAGTTCAGGCAATTGCTCGGGATGCTCGCGTTGCCGTGGTTCGGATCCAGGCGCGCTTCGTTGTCGAGGACGGCCTTGTCGAGCCGCTTGCCGGTGGGCAAGTTGCTCTTCGCGGCGAACGCGGAGCCGTTCGCCCCGTTGTAGGCGGCGAAGATGACGGGCTCGTCGAAGGTCGGATCCCAGGCCATAGCCACCGTGGCGACGTCCCTCGAGTTCGCGGCAATTTCAGGGTGAGTCGTGTGCGCGACCGCATGATCCAGCGCCGCCGTCCGCGTCGCGTCGTTGTCGGCGTACGCGCCGAAGGGCTTGTTGAATTCGATGCCGGCGAAGTTGGTCACGTAACATGCGACGCCGTTCCGGGTCGTGCTCGCCGCGAATGATCGACATTTCATCTCCCGGCCAAGGCCGAGATCTCCGTAGTTGTAGTAGGTCGCTCCCGCGGCGTTATCGCCGGCGCCGAAGCCGTACCGCGTCTTGAAGCCGGCAAGGGTGTCCGGAAGACGCGCGGCGCCGACCCTCTTGTAGTAGTCGACGGTCGCGGTGTCGTCGGCCTGGACCAAGCCGGCGAGGCGGTCCTTCTTGAAGCTCAGGAACCGCGGCTGCTTCGTGATCACGGCCGCGTCGACGGGCAGCGCGGGGTTGTGCGACGTGTCGAGCATGCGCGCGATACCGCCGGGGTACTTGCTGACGCATTTATCGGCGATCGTCTGCCACGGCGTCGTGTCCGGAAAGCTGTTGAGACACGCGTCGGCGCCGTCGTCGAACGCGGGGAGCTGCTGGTCGGTGGGCGATACAGTGCCGTCGTTCTGCAGCACGGGTGCCTTGGCGCGGAATGCGATCGCGCCGCCTGCGGGCCAGGAAGCGTCCGAAGTGACGCCGAGGCTCGCGAGCGTCGCGCTTGCGCTCCACACGTAGTAGGTGAAACCGTGGAACGTGAGCGCCGAGCTCGTGAGGTTGAAGCGCCTGTTGAAACCACCCCAGCTCGCGCTGTCGAGCGGGTTGTTCTTCGCGTCCCTCAGGAATTCGACGAGCGCTGAACGATTGACCCCGCCGGTCGAGCCCGCGGTGCTGGCGCCGATGAAATCCCGGCTTGCCGTCAGACTGTTGTCCGGGCTCAAGGTGCCGTTTTCCGGCGCCCGGAAGCAGGCGATGGCGAGCACGATGCCGCTTCCGACGCATATCGCGGCCGAGGTTGCTCTACGGCGCTTCCTGGCCGTGACGCGACTGCTTCGGCGTGGCTCGGGGCAGGTCGCCGCCGGAGGGTTTGCGATCGAAAGGGCCCGATTGGATGGTTTTTGCATGGAGCTTCCCCTGGGCTCGGACGTGAGCCGGTTCCTCGACGGATTCACCCCGTCGGTTCTGGAGATGCCCCCTCGCGGAGGGTGTGAACGGTTTTTCGGGCTGCGCGTCGATCGACGAGCGCGGCCCGCGTTCCAACCGCCGGAACGCCGCGATTTCCGGCGTCGCCGCTTCACGACGCGGACGTGGCCCCTCGCGTCGAAGTCTCCGTCAAGGTGTGCTTGACGCCGTGCTGCATCCGACAAAAGAAATACGCATGCACAAGAAGAGGGGGCGCGGAGCCGGCGTCGGGCTGGGGCTTGGATTCGTGCTCACGACCGGGACCGCCGCGGCCGTCCCGATCGACGGGCGGGCTCGGCTGAGCCTGGAGGGGGCGGTCTTTTCCTACGAATCGGTGACGATCGATTCGTCCACCAGCACTTCCACGACGGGGGGCCTTGCCGAGCCGAACGTCGGCGTGGGGATCGGCGGCGGACTCGGGCCGAACTTCCTCCTCGGAGGGCGGCTCTCGTTCGTGCATTCGGGCACGAAGTTCGAGGGAGGCGGCGAGTCCGGGGTGACGCAGGTCAACCTCTTCGCGATTCCAGAGTACGTGTTCGACGGAAAGGTCGCGCGACCCTTCATCGGGCCGTCGCTCGGCTATTCGTCGACGAGCGTCGAGGACGGTGGATCGAGCTCGGCCTGGTTGTTCGGCGCGACCTTCGGTGCTCACTGCTTCGCCGCGGACTCGTTCTCGATCGATCCCGCTTTTTCTGCGCACTACGAAGTCACGAGCGTCTCCACGAACGGGACGAGCTTCTCCGGAAGTACTTCGCGGGACGGCAGCGGCTTTTACGTGCTTCTCAGCATCGCTTTGTCGGGCTGGTTCGGGCACGGTCCTGCGCAGTCGATGGACACGGATCGACAGGGCGATCCGGAGAGATGGGAGGCGCCGAGCGGCCCGCCGCCCGCTCCCGCGCAGCCCTTCACGCCTGCGCCGTCCCCGCCGCCTGAGCAACCGCCGCCCGGCGCTGCTCCGCCTTCCTCGGGCTGGCCAGGGCCTGGAGGACCCCCACCGTCACCGCCCGCCCCCACGTCGTTCCAACCGCCGCCCGCAGGTCAGCCGCCGCCCGCAGGTCAGCCGCCGCCCACAGGTCAGCCGCCGCCCGCGGGTCAGCCGCCCACGGGTCAGTTCCCGCCTCCAGGTCAGCCACCGCCCGCGGGCCAGCCGCCGCAACCCCCTCCGTCGCGCTGAGCGCGTCATTGCAGTTTGAGTACGCCGCCGATCGGGATGGGCGCGCGATAGATCGGGCGGCTCAGTGCAGGTCCATCCTTGCACTTACCGTTGTCCTTGCCGCTCGTGTCGGTGCAGTCGGTGCACCCCCAGCCGCCGGGGCCTTCGCTGCAACACGACCCTTCGGCGTCGTACGTCCCGCTCTTGCCGGAATTCGGCCCGGCCACGACATGACAGGCGCCGCCGGTGACGCCGCCGCCGTTGTTCATCAGCGCCGCGCCTTCTCCGTCGACGTCGCCGCCGTCGGCGACGCCTCCGCAACCGACGAACGCGATGAGGGCGAACAGACTCGTGGCGAGAGCGATGGTGTATCGGGCCATGTTGAACGTCTCCTTGGTTCGTCCACGCGGCGCCGCGCGCGAGCGTCGGACCTGGACGAGGAAGGAGCAGTGCACGAGGTGCGCCACCGCGGTCACGAGCGCCGCCCCGCGAAAAGTGCCTCTTCTCGGCTCGAGCGCGCGGCGGCCATGTCGCTCCGAGCACTCGAAGCGATATGCGCGAGGCGGGCGCTACACCTTTCGACTGCGTGGCGACAGGGACGCGCGTCCGCTCGCGAGGCTCGTGCGCTCGGGCGCCGGCTCGTGAGGCCGGTACGCGGGGAGGAACTGCTTCGTCCGGGCGTGGCGGGTCTCGGCGTCGGGGAGCTCGTACGGCTTCGGCGTGATGGCGAGCAGCGCGGCCTCGTCGACCTGGTCGATGAGGGCAGGGCCCATGTAGCGCTTCGCGTATTCGCGGTACACACCGGACGAGACGAAGAGATCGAACAGGTCCGGGTCGAGGTGGTTGTCGCGCTTCATGGCGCCCATGATGCGCATCGTCTCGGAGAGCGTCTTCGCGCTCTTGTAGGGGCGGTCCGGCGCGGTCAGGGCCTCGAAGACGTCCGCGATGGCCATGATGCGCGCCGGAATGGACATGTCGCCGGCGTAGACGCCCCGGGGGTAGCCCGTGCCATCCATCTTCTCGTGGTGGCCGGCGGCGTATTCCGGCACGCGCCGGAGCGTCCGCGGGAAGGGGAGGGCCTCCAGCATGTTTATGGTCTGCACCATGTGACCGTTGATGACGAGGCGCTCCTCGGCCGTCAGGGTGCCGCGGGACACGGTGAGGTTCTTCACCTCCTCCGGCGTGAGCAGCGGACGTCGCGTGCCGTTCTGTTCCAGGGTGACCTTCGCCAGCGCGGCGATCTTCGCCTGCTTCTCGGGCTCCAGGAACTCACCGCCGACGTTGGAGCGCTCCACCAGGGCGAGCGCGTCCGCGAGCTCGGCGAGCTTCGCTTCGTACGCCGTGCGCAGGGCAAGAGCGTCGCTGCCTTCCGAGTGGAGGCCCCGCAGGTACTCGAGCTCCGCGTCGCGCCGGAGGACCTCGAAGCGCATCCGGACCACCTCGATCCGGTCGAAGATGGTCTCGAGCTTGGTGGCCTTGTCCATGACGTGGACGGGCGTCGTCACCTTGCCGCAGTCGTGCATCCAGGCCGCGATCTTGAGCTCGTACCACTCCTCCTCGCTGAGCTGGAAGGACGCCAGGGGACCCGTCGTCGTGTCGCACGCGGCCTGGGCGAGCATGTCCGTGAGCACGGGCACGCGCTCGCAATGTCCGCCCGTATGAGGGCTCTTGGCGTCGATCGCCGCGGCGATGGCCTTGATGAAGCTCTCGAGCAGCTCACGCTGGTCTTCCATGAGGAGCTGATTGTCGAGCGCGATGCCGGCCTGGGACGCGAGCGCCTCGACGATGCGCTGGTGATCCTCGGCGAAGGGGACGAGCTCGGCCGTCGACGGATCGCGGGCGTTCACGAGCTGCAGGACGCCGATCACGCGGTCCTCGCCGTTGACGAGCGGGATCGCGAGGAACGACTTCGAGCGGTAGTTGTTCTTCGAGTCGAAGGCCTTGGTGCCTGTGAAGTCGAACCCTGCGGCGTGATAGGCGTCCGGGATGTTCACGGAGCGCTTCAGGATCGCCGCGGCGGTCGCGACGTTCTTGTGGTTCTCTTTCCCCGTGAGGGCGTCGACCATGGGGATCGGGGGGAAGCTGATGGGCGCACCCGTGGTGCCGCCGAGCGCGATACCGAGCGAGTCGGTGCGCATGATGGCAAATTTCAGGTGATCGTCGTCGGTGCGCAGGTAGAGCGTGCCGCCGTCGGCGTTGCAGAGGTTCTTCGCCTCGAGGAGGATCATCTCGAGCAAGCGGTTCTTGTTGCGCTCCGCCGACAGCGCGATCCCGACCCGATAGAGCAGCTCTAGGCTTCGGACTTTCTCGTCGGGGGTGCTCATCGCGGCGGACATGGCCTCAGGCGAGCTCGATCCGCATCCCTTCGCGCGCGACGAGCGCGCCGGACCAGGCTTTTTGCGCCTCGCGCTCGACCTGCGCCATGAATGCGTCTTCGTGCGAGGGGTCGTGATGGAAGATCGCCAGCTGCTTCACCTGCGCCTGCCGGCAGAGGCGTACGGCCTCCTGCCACGTCGAGTGTCCCCAGCCGATCTTCGTCGTGAACTCGTCGTCGGTGTACGTGGAATCGTAAACAACGAGGTCGGCGCCCTCGATCAGGCCGAGCACCGATTGGTCTGGCCTGCCGGCGACGTGCTCGGTGTCCGTCACGTAACAGAGCGACTTGCCGGAGCACTCGACCCGGTACCCGGTCGCGCCGTTCGGGTGGTTCAGCGCCGCGGTCCGCACCGTGACCGCCGGGCCGACACGGAAGCTGTCACCCGCGTTGAAGTCCTCGAAGACCAGGCGGGAGCGCATCGTCTCGAGCGGCACGGGAAAGGTCGGCTGACCCATCTGGCCGGCGAGCACTTCCCGGACACCGCCGAGCGGCGTGAGGTGCCCGGCCCGGATCTCGAACGTGCGGTTCGGCTGATAGCCCGGCGCGAAGAACGGGAACCCGTTGATGTGGTCCCAGTGCACGTGCGTGAGGAGGATGGTCGCCCGACGCACGTCCCGCTTGTTGAACGAATCACCGAGGTCGCGGATCCCCGTGCCGGCGTCCAGGACGATCCGCTCGTCTCCCGCCGTCACCTCCAGGCAGCTCGTGTTGCCCCCGTACGTCACGTGGCGGGACGAGGGACAGGCGATGCTGCCCCGCACGCCCCAGAATTCGACGGCGAAGACCATGGATCGGCAAAGAGAGCATATGGGGGGGGCGGCCGAATTGCCATCTCGGCCCTTACCGAAGTGCGTTGCGCCGAGACGCCGCCGCAAGGCCATTCCACTCGGAGTCCGGAGCTCCTTGGAGTACCCTCTCGCACATGGCAGAAAGCATTTTCGCGAAGATCATTCGCGGGGAAATTCCGTGCCACAAGCTCTACGAAGACGACCGCGTCCTCGCGTTCCTCGACATCGGCCCGCTCAGTGAAGGGCACGCCCTGGTGATCCCCAAGGAAGCCGCGGTCACGCTCGACGAGCTCTCCGACGAGTCCGCCGCCGCGATCGGCCGGGTCCTGCCGCGCATCTGCCGTGCGATCAAGAGAGTGACGGGCGTACCCGCCTACAACGTCCTCGAGAACAACCTGCCGCTCGCGCATCAGGCCGTTCCGCACGTGCATTTCCACGTGATTCCGAAGCCCGAGGAGGCACAGGGGCTCGCCGTGCGCTGGAACGCCGGCCACCTCGATCCCGCTCGCGCCGGCGAGCTGGCCCGGAAGATCCGGGCCGATTTGGTCCCCGGCACCCAGGGCGGGTAGGACGGAGACCCGGGCCGTCCATGCCGTCGAGTTATCCCACCGGCAGTCCCTACGCTTCCGAGCAGTACTTCCATCAGCTCCTCGGCAAGGCGATCGCGGCGCGGGCGCGCGACGTCCACCTCAAGGTGGGCCAGCCGCCGGGCGCTCGCGTGCGGGGGGAGCTCGTCTATTTTCGCCTCGAACCGATCCGACCCGAGGACACGGAGGCGGTCGCACACCACGTCATCGACAGCCCCGAGGCGCTGCGCGAGCTCGGAGGCCTCACGGAGTACGACACCTCGTACGAGGCGGAAGGGGTCGGGCGGTTCCGTGTGAACGTCTACCGCCAGCGCGGCTCCATCGCGATCGTCATGCGGTTCATCCCGCTCGAGGTGCCTACCCTCGAGCAACTCGGCGCCCCGCGCGCGTGCGCGGACCTGGCCTTGAAGGACCGCGGCCTCGTGCTCTGCGTCGGCGCCGCGGGCAACGGCAAGACCAGCACGCTCGCGGCGATGATCGGGCACATGAACCACAACCTGTCGCGGCACGTGGTGACCATCGAGGACCCGATCGAGTTCCTCCACGTGGACGATCGCTCGAGCATCAGCCAGCGGGAAATCGGCTCCGACACGAAGAGCTTCGCGAGCGCGCTGCGCTCGGCGCTCCGGCAGGACCCCGACGTCATCCAGGTCGGGGAAATCCGCGACGCGGAGACGATGGACATCGCGCTGAAGGCCGCGGAGACGGGGCACCTCGTGCTCTCGACGCTCCACACGCCGGACGTCTTCCGCACCGTGAACCGGATGATCTCACTGAGCGATCAGAAGCCGGAGGAGCTCCGGGAGCGCATCGCCGACGCGCTGCAGGGTATCATCGCGCAGCGGCTGCTCCTGCGCGCGGACGGGCAGGGAATGGCCCTCGCGGCGGAGGTGCTCGTCGCCACGGGATCGGTGCGGGAGAGCATCAAACGCCCCGTCGGCAACCCGCCCCTGAAGGAGCTCATGGAGGGCGGCACCCATCCGTACGGGATGCAGACCTTCGAGATGCACATCAAGGCGCTGGTGCGGGACGGCATCATCGACCGCGAAACGGGCCGCGCCGCCATCGGGTTTTGATGCTATGTGAGCCCGAGTCATGCCCGCTCCGATCCGCTACGACTGGACGCTCCCCGAGGTCCGCGGCCTCCACGATTTGCCCCTCTTCGAGCTCGTGGACCGGGCTCGCGCCGCGCATCTCGAGCACCACCCGAAGGCCGACGTCCAGCTTTGCACGCTGCTCAGCGTGAAGACCGGGGGATGCCCCGAGAACTGCTCCTACTGTTCGCAGTCCGCCCACCACGAGACGGGGGTGAAGGGCGAGCCGCTGATGAAGGTGGACGAGGTTCTGGCCGCAGCCCGACGCGCCAAGGACGCCGGCGCGACTCGCTTCTGCATGGGCGCCGCATGGCGCGAGGTGAAGGACGGGCCGCAGTTCGATCGGGTGCTCCAGATGGTGCGCGGCGTGAAGGCCCTCGGGCTCGAAGCTTGCGTCACGCTCGGCATGCTGAAGGAAGACCAGGCGGAGCGGCTGAAGGAAGCCGGGCTCGACGCCTACAACCACAACCTCGACACCTCGCGCGAGCACTACCGCTCGATCGTGACGACGCGTACGTACGAGGATCGTCTCGCGACGCTGCGCAACGTGCGCCGCTCCGGCATCACGGTGTGCTCGGGCGGCATCATCGGCATGGGAGAGAGCATCGACGACCGCTGCGGCCTCCTCGTCGAGCTCGCGTCCCTGTCGCCCCATCCGGAGAGCGTCCCCATCAACGCGCTTGCCCGCGTCGAAGGCACGCCGCTCGCGGCCCTGCCGCCGGTGGACCCCATCGACCTCGTGCGCATGATCGCGACCGCGCGGATCATGATGCCGAAGTCGCGGGTTCGTCTCAGCGCCGGCCGTACCGAGCTCACGCGTGAAGCTCAGCTGCTCTGCATGTACGCGGGCGCGAACAGCATTTTCTACGGAGATCGGCTGCTGACCACGCCGAATCCGGGCGCGGACGGGGATTCGGAGTTGATCCGGGCGGCGGGGCTAAAGGTCCAACCGACTGCAGCAGAGTAGCAAAGCGCGCTCGATCAGCCCCGCGACGAGCTCAGCCGGCACCACGGTCGGCCCGTTGCGAATGCCCATCCGCCGGAACGTGTCCGGCAGAACGGGTAGCTCGCTACCGAGCTGTCATAGACACTCGCCCCGCGCGTGTGTAGTCGATAAGCGACCGCATCGACCAAGATCTCGCCCGGAAAGTTCACCGCGACGGTCACAATCTCGTCGACCAGCACCTTGCCGCATGCCTCGTTCGCAATGGCCAGCAATGCAGCCTCGTTCGCCGAGTCTGTTGTGATGTACCGGCTCGGCCTTTTTGGAGGCCGAGCTGGGTAGCGAAACATGACGAGATTTTCTCGCGCGACGATGGCGATTGTTGTGGACGGCTCCGTGCGCGACGCATGCGACAAGTGCGAGGATCGACATCCGGCACGCCGCGCAAGCCCGCCCGCGAGCGCTGTCAGACCCTTGCGAGGCGAGATCGATCTCGATCTCGTTCGAGCTGATGAAAGCGCGCCAGAGCGACATTGGCGAGATCAAAATACGCCATGTTATGCGACAGATATGGATGCGAGCTTCTCTGGTTCCGATCGTGAGCTGCTCGCACGCCTGCCGACCTTGGTCTTGATCGAGCGAGCGCGCAGCGCCGACGTCATCGAGCATCTGGTCGAGCTCGATCGGCGGCGGCTCTATCTCGATGCCGCCTGCGGGTCGCTCTCCAGCTATTGCAGCGAGCGGCTCGGATACAGCGAGGACGAAGCTGCCAAGCGAGTGCGGGTGACCCGGCTAGCAAGCCGGCTTCCCCAGGTGCTCGAAGATTTGCGCACCGCCCGGATCCATCTCACCGGCCTGTGCCTGCTCGCGCCGGTTCTGACACCCGACAACGCGGAGGAGCTCCTCGAGAAAGCGCGCGGCAAGTCCAAGCGCCAGATCGAGGAGTTGCTCGCAAGGCAATTTCCACAGCCCGACGTTCCCGATCGGATCGATAGGCAGCCCGAACAGCTCGGCCTGAGCAGCCCAAGCAGCCACCCTGCTGGAACGAATGCTTGCCGACGGATCGGCTCCGGAACCGGAATGGATCTTGCGTCAACAGCTTCGAGTCGAGCTCAGCCGCTGTCGGCATCGCGTTGGTCGGTGCAGTTCACGGCCAGCGACGGACTGCGCGAGAAGATCGAACGGGCGAGGGAGCTGTTGAGCCATGCGCTGCCAAGCGGTGATCTTGCGGCGCTCTTCGAGCGCGCCCTCGACGCGCTCATCGAGCAGGAGACGAAGCGCCGGTTCGGCGCCTCCGGAAGACCGAACAGGCGCCGGCCGCTCTCGCCCGGTTCTCGTCACGTTCCGGTAGAGATTGCACGTCAGGTGTGGGAGCGCGACTCGGGTCAATGCACTTTCATCGACGAGCAGGGCCGGCGCTGTAGCGAGCGGCGCTTCATCACGCTCGAGCACATCGAGCCGTTTGCCCTGGGCGGCCCGCCGACGCTCGAGAACCTGTGCCTTCGGTGCATGAGCCACAACGTCCAAGCAGCCCGCAAGCTGTTCGGCGACACGACCATCGAAGCCAAGCGCAAAGAGCGCGTCAACGCGGCCCAGCTGAAACGCTCCGAAGCCCACGTCAAGGTGCACGAGGCTCTGCGCAAAATGGGCTTTGCGGAGCCGCAGGTGCGCCGAGCGATCGCCGAGCTCATTCGGCGAGCCGTGGAGCCCGAGCTCGAAACGCTCTCCGTGCAGCTCTCACCGTGCTCGTGCCTGGGGACGCCACGACCGCGGTGAGTGGCCTTTGATTCTCACCCGGTTTCGCTGTTTTCCCCCGAGGCGCGGGGAGCGGAACGGACTCGGGACCGCTGGAAACTTGTCTGATGAACGGCGAGATCCGAGTCTGAGCCGCTGTGGACCGAGTCCACGAAGGCGGACGGCTCGCGCATTACGCGAAGCGGCCGAAGGGCGCCGAAATGATTCGCGCTGAGCTCGCGGCGCTTTCGAGCGCGACCCCACGACAGGGTCGCGCCGCCGGAACGCCATCAGACTCGGCACCTCGTCCGGGCTCATTGAGCGCTCAGCCCTTTGGCACCAGGTTTCCGTTCTTCAGGGCATCCAGTGCTGCCACGCGCCCCTGGAATTCGCGCTCACTCAGCAGATTGCGACGGCAGACCTTGCGAAGGTTCAGGGTGCGCGTGTTGCGATCGGCCTGTACGGGTGCACCATGCGAGTGACCAATCCGTCGTGGACGAGCTCACCGGAGATCTCCTTGCCTGCAAGGTGCATGTGCGGCCAGGCCGACCGGAGGTGTACGTCTCCCTGTAGCGCGCAGGTGGAACGTGAGTGCTCTTGCTGGTGTGGGCGCAGAGCGGGTACCGGCGCGGCAGTGGGCATCAAACGAGCCCGATGGGCCGGTGAGTCGGGGGCACCGCACAGGGTCACGCTACTCTCGGCGACGGCATTGCTTGCGGTCTGCAGCACATGGGCCTCGACGACGAAGCGCCTCGTCCCGTCGGGAATGAGCAGCCCCGTGTCGTTCGGCAGCTCGAGATCGTCGCCGCCGGGACTCCAGACGTGCAGCCCTACGGACCCCGCCGGCATGCCGTTGCAGACGAGCGGTCCGTCGGGGTAGTCCGCGGTGACCGCGTAGAGTAGGGCATGATGCACCGTCGTGCCGCTCTTCGCGATGTGCCATCGCACCGCGTCGATGGCCTCGGCACCGAGCGCGGCCGCGTCGAAGCCGAAGCACACGTACGCTTCACCTGCGTCGCCGGTGACCGGTGTGAAGTCGAGCGACAGACTCCGTGCGCACGTAGGCGTGGTTTCGTGCCCTGGGCGGCCGTGTCGGGTGCCGGTCGATGCCGCTCGGGGTGTGCCGCAAGCAGCCGACACCGCGATGCAGGCAATCGAAAGGAGTGGGTACCCTCGAGACACGCAACGCGGCTTGATCGCAAGATCGGGACCAGTCCGTGCCCGAATTTGCCTAGGCGAAATCGGTAGTTTTCCGCTGGGCCGCTCGCCTGCTCGGATCGCGTCTGGCACAACGTGGCACGGCGCTGTTCAGGCATGCGCGGCGCGTTCCAGCCGCGTCACCCGGATCGTCCTGACGACGCGCCCGCCCCTGAACACGTCGATGCTCTGCACTCCGACTATGTCCCTGGCCGGAAATTCCTTCGCCAGGTCCCGCGGGAAGCGGTCGTCGGTGACGTACAGGATGACGGGTGCCTTCGCCCACTGGCGCTCGGGGAACCAGTCGGCGAAGTCGTCGCCTTCCTTGGTGCGGCATCCGACGGGCACGGCCGCGCCGAGCGCGGCGTGGATCTGTGCGCACACGGTCCAGTGGGGTCCGACGATCATGGGCGCGTAGCCTTCCGAGCGGACGCGATCGACTTCCTCCCCGACGACGCGCACACCATGGCGCCAGGCGTACAGGTCGTTGACGAGGTCGTAGCGCGGGCGGTAGCCCTTGCCGGAAAGCTCGGGGAGGACCGGCGTCGCGACGAGGACGAACGCCGCGGCTGGTGCGACCAGTCCGATGGCCATACACGAGCGCCGGAGCGCCTTCGACGGCCAGTCGAAGCGACCCGCGCCGACGGCGAGCGACAGGTACGCCGGCCCGAGCCAGTGCGGCTCGGCGACGCGGGACCACAGGCAGAGCAGGACGAGCGGGACCGCGGGGACGATGCACGCGAGCCCGAGAAGGCGATCCACGGGATCTTCGGGACGCTTCCAGAGGCCGCGCAGGCACAGCCACGCCGCCCAGAGAAATGGCGGCGTGACGTAGAGCAGCTGTCCGCCGAGGAGAGCGCCCACGTTGCGGAGCGACAGCCCCGCGGTCGACTGCGTCGCGACCAGGCGATGGGTCAGGAGTGGAAAGCGGTTCGCGTGCTCCCATAGCAGGAGCGGCGCGGTGACGATGATTGCAGCGAGCGCGCCGCAGTAGGGCGCTGCCGTGCGCAGGTGCGCGCGCGCCGAGCGCCCCGCGACCGTCGCGGCGAGCGCCAGGCAAAGCAGTACGCCGGTCACCTTCGTCATCACCGCGAGCCCCGCGAAGAGCCCCGAGAGGACGAGCCCCGCGAGCGCGGTGCGGCTCCCGGCTGTGCTGCAGAGCGCCGCGGCTGCGGCGCCGAGCGCGGCGAGCCAGAGCGCCGCGAGCGGCAGATCCGGGGTGAGGCCGAACAGGCCGATCGACGTCTCCGGCAGCAGCGCGAGCGCGAAGAACGAGACATAGGCTCGGTCGCGCGGGGCGCCGGCGGCTCGCGCCGCGGCGAAGCCGACCCACGGCACCAGCGTGGCCGCGACGGCGGTGAACTGGTGCGCGACGAGCGGGGTCGGCGCGCCGCCCTCACCGAGAAGACGCGCGACGATCCCGATGAGCCCGGGGTGATCGAGGTATCCGGGCTGGGGGTGGAGTGCGTACGCGGCGTAGAGCGCCTCCGCGTCGCCGAAGCCGACCAGGTTCGCGAGGCGAAGGCGAAGCGCGAGCAGCACGACGGACAGCGCCACCGCCGCCGGCAGCTCGCGGGCCCGGGGGGGCGCGGCGCTCACGGCAGCCATGGGTCGAGCATCGCCGCGACACGCTCGGCGGGGCTCCGCGCGTCCAGGGAGCGAAGAAGCGCGTCGCGCACGGCGCGGCAGCTTCGCCGATGGCGGGCGTGAGAGTCGAGGACGTCGGCCACGGCGCGGGCGATCGACGGCCCCCGGACGCCGCCCTGCAATAGCTCGGGGAACGCCCGCTCTCCCAGCGTGAGATTCGGCAACCCGATGTGTCGGATGCGTACCAGGGCGCGCGCGACCGCGTACGTCACCGGATCGGTCCGGTACACGATGATCGGAGGGACGCCGAGGGCGGCACACTCGAGCGTCGCGGTGCCGCTTCCGACGACGGCGGCTGACACTCCGGCAAGCGCCGCCGGGAGCGCGCCGCGCGTCACCGCGACACCTGCGGCTAGGGCCTGCCGAACCGCCCCATCGGCGACCTCTCCGTCCAGCGCTTCGGCGAGCACGAGGCGGCTCCGGATGCCCTGCGCCGCGAGACGGCGCGCCGCATCGAGCAGGGGCCCGAGGTGCGACCGGAGTTCGTGCGGGCGGCTCCCCGGGAGCAACGCGACCGTGAGCGGCGCGTCTCCGGGCGCGTCTAGCCAGGCCGGCGTTGCGGCGGGATGACCGACGTAGTCGACCCTGCCGCCCGCGGCCCGCCAGGTGTCGGTCTCGAACGGCAGGGTGACCGCGAGCTGGTCGACCTGCGCGGCGATCCGCGGTGCGCGTCCAGGACGCCAGGCCCACACCTGCGGCGGCGCGTACCAGAGGACGCGCGCGCCCTGCCGCTTGAGTCGCGGCGCGAGGCGCGCGTTGAGCTCCGAGAAGCCGACGAGCAGCGCCGCCCGCGGCCGGCGGAGCGCGACGGCGTGGGCCAGCGCGCGCGTCGCGGCGAGGAGCCGTGGAGCGCGCCGCACGACAGGGGCGATCCCCATGGCCGCGAAGGACCGGAGGTCGACGAGGACGTCGGTGCCTTCGCGTGCGAGGCGGGGACCCCCGAGCCCGAAGCTCGGCCGCCCGAG
>JADMIO010987929.1_pt1 | contig 39152 bp, 38 predicted proteins | sample 8958161 | NCBI WGS metagenome assembly JADMIO01 (sample SAMN16585339, study PRJNA669376) | soil metagenome | isolation source: Crop rotation soil | place: USA: Cullars Rotation, Alabama | collected 2011 | reverse complement strand
AGCTGGCCGACCGTCCCCCCGCCTATGAAAGCGTCGGCCGACTCTGCAACTGGGAAGACTCGCTCTTTCCCGAGCACGAGCTCCCGCGCTCGCGTTATGAGCGTGTGCTCATTCGCGCCATTCACGGCGATCGGCTCCGCCTCGGCGCCGACGAGTGGTACACGCCGACGGGGATGCGCGGCTGGTCGCACGTCGTCTTCCGGCGCGAGCGCGATCGAAGCAAACGAGTCTTCTCGCTCGATTATCTCCTGCGCCACCTCGACGACTGGGAAGCAGGACGGTGAACGGTGAACACCGTCAACCGTCCACCGTCCACCGTCAACCGTTCCGACGATGCCAGTCGGCGAGCGCCTGGGCTTCCTTTTCCGGCGTGATAGTGAAGTGTGGCTTGGCACGCCGCGCCTCGGGAACGGTCGGCCACCAAGCGAGCGTGTCGCGGACGGTTGTGGCCAACGGACGAAAGGTCAGGCCGGCCCCAATGGCCTTCTCGTTCCGAATCGACATCATGCCGTCGTCGTTGCCCGCGAGGCGCGCCCACGGAATCGCCTCGTCGATGCCATGTGCGGCGAGGAAATCGTAATCGTCGACCCATGTGAAGCGCGCATCGGAGCCGATCGCCGCTTTCGCCTGCTCGAGGAACGACGGCATCGTCAGGCGATCCTTCGGTCCGACGGCGTTGTAGATCCCGGCGCGTCCGTCCTCGAGGAGCCGCACCATCCATTCGGCGAGATCGCGGACGTCGATGAACTGCACTGGATCGTCGCGACGACCTGGCGCGAGCACCTCGCCACCTTTCGCGAGCCGTTGCGGCCAGTACGGAAAGCGGTCCGACGTGTCGCCTGGACCGACGATGTAGGTCGGGCGCACGACCAGCGCACGATCGCCGAACGCCTCCTGCACTGCCCGCTCGCACTTCGCCTTCGAGACGCCGTACGTCTCGGAGAAATCCTTCGGGTCCTTGACGTCGAGATGCGGTGCGACCGATTCGTCGAGTCCACGGCTCAAGTACGGGTAGTACACGCCCGTCGACGAGGTGAAGAGATACCGCCCGGCAGAATCCTTCAGCAGCTGCGCGGATTGCCGCACCCAATCTGGATTCGTCGCCGAGTCGTCGACGACCGCATCCCAGCGCTTGCCGACGAGCGCGCCGAGTTGGCCGTTCCGATCGCCGACGAGTCGAGTGACCTCGTTAGGGAGATCGGCCTGACGGCGGCCCCGGGTGAAGATCGTGACGCGGTGCCCGCGCGCGACGGCGTGGCGAACGAGATGCGGCCCGATGAAGCCCGTACCGCCAAGAACGAGGAGATCGATCGGAGCTCGGCGTTCTGGCGCGGTGATTCGCGCCGCGGCATTCGCCAGAGCAGGAGCACCGCGTCCCAACAGCGCACCGCTCAGGATCGCCGTCGACTTCAGAAAATCGCGTCGGGTCGTCATACCGAAAGCACCATCGGGCGAGTCGTCGCCAAGATGTTAGGCACCGGTCGACCAGCGAGCCAGCCGCCCGACCAATTCCTTACAGCCAGCGCGTCGCGCAGCTCAGCTGGCGCGGCGCACGGCGACGATGAGGGCCGCCCCGGCGAGAATCGCGACTCCGCCAACGATCGGCGAAATCGGGATCCTGTGCTGTTCGCTCGTCGTCACCTGCACCGGTCCGACGTGCGCCACTTCGCGCTTCTGCGAATACGTGATGCCGCCATATACGACACCAACCAGACCGAGAACAACGAGAATCAGGCCGACGAGCGTTCCGACTTTCATGGTGACTTCCTTTGGCGGGTTGACGCACGGACTCTAAGAATACGGGGAATGCCGCCATTCTGCTCTGACGCCAACCTAATGAATTTTCTTGCCGCAGAGGACACGGAGGACAGCGAAATCAATCGCCATCGTCAGACCAACTCAAATCGAGTAGCAACTATCTGAAGAATTGTTTTGTGGTTTTCGACACTCCATGTTTTCCTCTGCGGCCCTCTGCGGTAAACCGACAAAGGCAAGCATTCCAACGGTCCCCACATGCGCATGCTTCTCGTTGCTCTCGCCCTGACGACGCTCGGCGGAACCGCTCGCGCACAGACGAAACAGCAGCTCGTCGACGACTGGGAGCGCCAGCGGAGCAACATGCTGGCATACATCGACGCGATGCCCGACTCGGCCATGAGCTTTCATCCGACGCCCGGCGTCCGCGACTTCGCCCAGCAGATCCAGCACGCCGTGAGCACGAACCTCGAGGTTGCGGCGATGGCGCTGCGGGGCCTCAAGGAGGCGCCGTTCACACTCGACAGCACGCAGCTGCATGAGAAGGCCGCCCTGCGCGATTACGCCGACCGCGCTTACGGCTTCCTTCTCGACGCGCTGAGATCGGCGACGCCGTCGCAGCTCCTCAAGCAATCGTCGGTCTACAATCTTCCGCCGCAGTCGGCGGCGCGCTGGCTCACGCTGAGCTACGAGCACGCCGTGTGGACGCTCGGACAGACGATCCCGTACCTCCGCTTGAATGGCGTCACGCCGCCAGGCTACAAGCAGCCGCTCTGAGACAGGATCGCACTACGCACCGAGCGCCTGGCGCGCTGCCGGCAGGATCAACTGCACCCACGACTCGTACATCGCGGCCGACGGATGCAGCGAATCGGCGGCGAGCAGGGCGCCGTCGTCCGCCGCGCGGCGAGAGTCAGCGGTAATGTCGACGAACGTCGAGCCTAGCGACGTCGTGAGTTGCTGCGCCACCGCGTTGAACGCATCGATTTCCGTCGCGATCGCTTGACGCCCGCGCCGATCCGTACGCGCAAACGGCGTGACGCTCCAATCCGGAATCGACACGACGACGACGCGCTGGAGATCATTCGCGGCGAATTCCACGGCGCGCGCGAGCACTGCCTCGAAGCCGGAGCGGAACGCGCTCACCCCGTATCCTCGGTACTGATCGTTGACACCGATGAGCAGTGTCACGAGATCGTGGGTCGACGGGGGGGATGGCGAAGTCGCGGCGATCGCCTGGAGCAGCTCGGTCGTCGTCCACCCGGTGCGCGCGATGATCCGCGGCTCGCCGGCTGGAATGCCTGACCAGCGCAGAGACGCGGCAAGTCGCACGGGCCACCGGTCCTTCGCGTCCACACCCTCGCCGATCGTGTAGGAGTCGCCGAGGGCGAGGTAGCGTCGCGTCACGGCGCGACGTAGTTCTTTGAGATCAGATCGAAGTACGAGCGTACCGCCCCGCTGTCGTACGTGGCGACGAACGCGTCGAGCGTCTGCAGAATCTGCGTCGAGTAATGACCGGCGACGTTGAGCGGGTGCGTGCCCGCCGTGCCGAATCCGTAGCCGTAGCCGAAGTAGCTCCGGATCAACACGCTCCGACGGTCGCGCGGCAGCAGCTTCACATTCTCGGCGAACTGCGGGAAGCCGCCGTCTCTGATGAGATATTGCTCAACGTTCGAGATGTAGAGCACCGAGACTTTGTCGCCGCGCTCGGTCATGAGTTGCGCGATGGCGGCGAGCGCGTGCTCGCCGGCCGCATTGCCAACTACTGGCACGATGCGATCGTTCGCCTCCATCGTCTTCACGAACTGGAACGCGTCCTCGGTCGCGAGATAGTTCGCCTGGTGGCCGGATCGGTCTCGCTCCAGCAACAGCTGGCGATACGTCGGGTGATATGGACGCGGCGCGCGGCCGATGCTGGAGTACCGCAGATCGAGTGAGTCGCGCACGAAGGCATCGCGGATGCGGGCGATCGTCTCGAGGTCGAGCGTGGTGAGTGGAATCCCGAATCGCCGCACGCGTTGGCTGATCGCGGACTGCACCGAATCGGCGAGATCCTGATCGGTGTGCGTGGCATCGATGTAGTCCACCAGCTCCTGGATGGACTTGCCATTCCACCGATCGACGTCGCGCGGCAGCGGCTTGCCGAAGAGCAGACAGAGATAGTCGACGCGGTTTCGGGCCATCGCGAAGAGCGACTTGAACATCAGGTGCTCGAGGAGATTGTCGCGCCGGATGTCGATCATGAACGCCATCTCCGGCCGCACCGCCGCGATGTACGAGAAGTTCTGATCGGGACCGACACCGATGTAGGCGCCGCCCTGGACCTTCAACCGCCTCATGCCGTCGAGCACGTGGAGGTACGACGTCTCGTTCGAGATGAGATTGTCCGAGTCGAAGTAGCCGCCGGGCTCGGAGAGTCGTTGGACGAGCTTCGCGAACGAGGAATCGACGTGCGAGGGTGGTGCGGCCACGAGCGACGACGCGTACGCGGCTCGCGTCGAGGTCTCATCCTGGGAGCCGGTGGCCAACCACCCCAACACCGCCGCGACAGGAGCGGCGGCGAGCAGCCAGCGCGCCGTTCGGAATCTGGAGCTCATCGACAACCTCCGATCAGGCGAAGATACCTGTCGTGTCGTGGTGACGGCCAGTCAGCGCTCGACCGACTCCAGCGCCTCGGCTCGCGAGTCGGCGATGCCGAGCCGCTCCGCGAGGCGGAGCGCGTCGTGCGGTGCGTGCACCTTCGCGTCATTGTCGAAGTACACATACACGTCGCGCCGTCCGCGCCGCTGCCAGCGCTGGATGCGGCCAGCCCAGTCGTCGAGCTCGTCATCGCTATAGCCGCTGACGTATAGCTCGGTCGAACCATGCAAGCGGATGTAAACAAAATCCGCCGTGAGCTCCTCCGCGTAGTCGAACTTCCCCGCGGTATCGGCGAAGACCAGTGCGCATCCGTGCGAGCGCAGAATGTCGTAGAACTCCTCGCAGAAGTACGACGGATGCCGCACTTCGAAGGCGTGTCGATAAGGGACCCGACGCCCATCAGCGGCGTCGACGAGCGCGCCGCGTTTGAGTCGGTGGTCGTGCTGGCGGGCAACGCCTTCGGCGTCGATCGCGTCACGCGGCAGCATGCGCATGAACGTGTCGAGCCGCTCGGCGTCGAACCGATACGATGCCGGGAGCTGCCAGAGGAACGGACCGGTCTTGGTACCGAGCGCGAGAACACCGCTCGCATAGAAGTTTCCGAGCGCGTGCTCGCAATTGCGCAGCTTGAGATTATGGGTGATGAAACGTCCGCCTTTTACGGCGAAGACGAATCCCTTCTCCGGCACCGTCTCGACCCAACGCGCGAACACCGACGGCGATTTGAGACTGTAGAACGTGCCGTTCAACTCGATGGAGTTGAAGCACCGGCTCGCATAGGTCAGCCACCGCGCCTTGGCGAGCCGCTCGGGATAGAACGCGCCACGCCAGCGCGGGTAGTCGTAGCCGCTGATACCGACGAAGGTGCCAGTCCGAGCGCGCAGAGCACGTCCTCGGTCGTGTCGCTCGGTGAGGGCTGGCTATTCGCGGGGCGGCGAGGCGTGCGACGCGGTCTGCGTCATCACGAGCCGAAGCTGCGTGAGAAATGCAGCCGGTCCCGCGTTATCGGGCAGCGCGTGCAGCGCGCGGAGGGCGTCTTCCTCGCGCACGGCGAGGCCGGCGCTGATCGTATTTGGATCGACGCCCACTCGCTCGAGCTCTTTCAGCAATTGCGCGAACCGCTTGCCTTCGGTCATCCACGCTCCCACGGAGTCGCTGGTGTCACCAACCGTACAAAGCCACCAGGCCGGTCGATCGAACGTGTTCGCTGAGGTCGCCTTGTCGCATACTCCGTTCCGTGAAGCGGAGTTCCATCCTCCTTCGCGCTTGCCTATTCCCAATGAGTATCGGCTAAACCGGACCAACGATGAAGGGCCAGCCCCGCGGGGGCTGGCCCTTCTTCGAACGCAATGAGCAAACGCTCAGTGGACATCGCTATCGATGCGCCAGAACCATCGTCAGCGCGGTGATGGCGGCTGTCAGCGCCACCAGGGCGCCGGCCGCGCCCAGAACGGCGGCCGGGGTGATGACGAACTCGCGGCGATACCACGGCGTGATGAGCGCAGGCACGTTGTGGGGTAGAGCGTCCATGATGCGCTGCTGCATGTCCACCGGTGTCGCGACATGGCGGCGCGTCTCGACGACCTGCGCCATCCGCTTCCAGAACTCCACGTCGCGCTGGAGGTCGCCGCGCTTCAGGGCAGCTTCCGGCAGCTCGCCGTCGAGCCAGGCGTGGATGGCTGGCGAGAGGACGCGCGCCGTGTCCGGCTGCGGGAGAGGAACCTCACGATCGCTGAGCGGGCGCTCGATCGGTACCCGCCGCTCCTGTTTGTGGCCGTCGGTTTTCTGGCCGTCGTTCGAGCGAATGTCGTCAAGCATGTTAGGCGTACTTCTCCTCGAGTAAGGCCTGGAGCGCCTCACGAGCGCGGTGCACGCGCATCTTGAGTGCTCCAACCGTGGTGCCGAGCAAGTCGGCCATCTCTTCGTACGAGCGTCCTTCGACGTGCTTCATGATGAACGCTTCACGCAGCGACGATGGTAAGGTTGCCAGCGCCTTGTCCAGATCCGTGCGCAGCTCGCTGCGATCCAGCTCCTCGTCAGGCGTCGCGTACGATGAGGGCTGATCGTCTTCGTCGTAGCTGAGGTGCGAGCGGCGGATGTTCTTCAGCCAGTCCTTGCAGCCGTTCGCGACGATTCGGAACACCCATGCATCGAATCGGCCGCGCACCTCGGCGAGGTGCTGATAGGCCTTGATGAAGCTGAGCTGAAGGATGTCTTCCGCGACGTCGGGGCTTCCCGTCATGCAGAGCGCGTGTCGATACAGAGGATCACTGTATCGCGTGATCAGCGTCTGGAATGCGTCGCGTTGGCCCGCGAGAACGCGTTGAATGATGCTCTGATCGGTTTCCTGATCAGCAATCGGTGCGGGCTGCTCCGTCGTCTTCACGACAACAGAGTAACGCGATTCCCGCGCTTCGGACAGGGCCGCGGGCGCGCTCCCGCTGGCGGTCCTTGGTTTCACGGCAGTCGCCACGATGGAGGGGACGAGAAAGGGTGAATGAGGTAACGAAAAACTCGGAGCGAGCCACTCGGCCGCTCGATCCGACCAATCACGATGCGATTCGTCTCTCTTTTGACCTCAGCGTCCGTCGGATTGCCCGAACGTCGTTTCAAAGACGCGCCAACCGCTGTGACGTATCACACCCCCATGTTCGTCCAGGCGCGGCGGTGGAAATCGGGGGCTTTCCCCACCGCCGACGGCCGGCGGCATCCCGCTCACGGCCGACGCGTCGACTTCCTTAGTGACCTCGCGCACCGTTTTCACGATTCCGGCGGGTACACCCACGGCATCGAGTCGCTCGAGCCACTGTGCGGCAGACGCTCCGCGGAGCGCCGATGAGAATTCTTTAATGATTCGCTCCCGCTGCGCCAGACGACCCGCGTTGGTCGCGAGCGTTGGATCGGCCGCGAGCGCGGGAAGCCCCAGCACGCGTGCGCAGCTCGACCACTGCGCATCACTTCCGACGGCGATGACGATGGGTCGGTCCGCGGCGTCGAAGAGCTGGTACGGGACGAGATTCGGATGCGCGTTGCCCCATCGTGAGGCATCGACGCCACTCACGAGGACGTTCTGCGCGACGTTCACGAGCGCGGCCCGTGCGCTGTCCATCAACGAGATGAAGAGGCGGCGCCCTGCACCATCGCGCGATCGGGCGACGAGCGCAGCCAGGATTGCAGCGACCGCGTCCTTGCCAGCGACGACGTCCGCGAGCGCAACACCGACTTTCATTGGATCGCCCTGGGGATCACCGGTGATCGCCATCCAGCCGCTCTCCGCCTGGGTGACGAAGTCGTAGCCGGGCCGACGGCTCTCGCTCCCGAAGCCGGTGATCGTGCACCAGATCAGGCGCGGGTTCCGCTTCATCAGGGCGTCGGGATCGAGGCCGCGCCGTTCCAGAGTCCCGCGCCGAAAGTTGTCGACGACGACGTCGGCCCCGAGCGCCAGGCGCTCGACGACCTCCCTATCGGCGGCGTCCTCGAGGTCGAGCGCGGCGCTGAGCTTGTTTCGATTGACGGAGAGGTAGTAGGCGCTCTCGCCTCTCGCATCGAACGGGGGTCCCCAGCCGCGGGTCTCGTCACCGGTGCCAGGCCGCTCGACTTTAATGATGTCCGCCCCGAGATCGCCGAGCATCATGGTGCAGAGCGGGCCAGCGAGGACGCGGGTGAGATCGAGAACTCGGATACTGTTGAGCATAGTCTTGCGTGATGGTGGCTCGATCGTGACCGCGGTCACGCCCAATATCGCGCCGGATGCGCTGACGTAGAGCGGTGCCCTGTCGCGCTTGCGCAGCAGCACTCCTCATCTATACTTCCGCCACGACGAGCCGGGCCTTGGCGCGCGAAGATAGCGCGGCTTACCAACACTCGAAAAGCACGTCGTTTGGACGCTCCTCCCTCCCGCGAATTCCGATTCTCCCATGGCGGATAAGCCGCACCCAGTTTCCGGTCTCGTCCCAGCACCTGGCCAATCGTCGCCACAGAGCGGCGACGCCAAACATGTGACGGGCGAATCGACACCCGGGGCAGCCTCGGTTCGGGCAATGGGCCAGCGCAGCTCCGACGCACGAGACGCCATGGCAGAGATGGCGGAACGGGCGCAGCTGATCAGCCAGGAAGCCGGTACGAAGATCGCCGCCGCGATGAAGGACGTGATCGGCGCAGCGGCCGGGATCGCTGGCTTCGCCGTCGAAAGTGCGCGCGATCTCGTGCAGTACATGGTCCGTCGAGGACAGATCACCCAGGACGAAGCCGACAAGCTGATTCGGCAGGCGGAGGACGCTCACGGCCGGCATGGGCGCTCCGGCGCAACCAAGGCGGCAGGCGAACGATCGGCAGCGAAGCCGGAGCGCCCGTCGCGAGAGGTTGCACGCGAGGAGACGAAGCCCGCCGCGAGCTCGGCGAAGCGCGCGTCCGGTGCAACGGCGGCGGCCAAGCCGGAGAAGAAGCCGGCTGCCACGCGTCCCGGTGTCGCCAAGAAGAGCTCGGCCAAGCCGTCGACGCCGAAGAAGAAGCGATAGGCTCGTTAGGCGCGAGCCGGCACACGCTCGCGCATCGCCGCGAGCCACTCCAAGAATTCGTGCACCGCGGCGGGATCGGCGAGCAGGAGCTCCGCGATCGTCTGCTGGCCATCGGGCAGCTTCGCGCTCCCGACGTGAACGGTGACGGCGTGCGCGGGTGGCGATGCCAGAACGCGAAACGCGTCCTCATCGGTGCGATCATCGCCAGCGTAGAGCAGTGAGCCGGTCATGACGTCGCCATTCGTGACTTCGAGCGCGACCGCGAGGTCGAGCAGCGCAATGCCCTTGTGAATGGCGATGGGCGGGCGCAGCTCGAAGATCTTCTTGCCCTGAAGCTCCCGCAGCCCGAGCTCACGGGCGACCGACGCGACTGCGCGCTCCACGTTAGGCACGACTGCCTCGTCGGCGAGACGGACGTGGACGCTTACCGTCCACGTCTTGTCCTCGACGAGCACACCGTGATAGCCGCCGACACGATCGCGCAGAAGTCCAACGGCGCGCGCCACAGCTGGCGCGTAGACTTCGGCCGCGGCGTTCACTCGTAAGGCGCCGGCGGGATCGATGACCTCGACACCGTGATTCCCGATCGTCCAGCTATTCGGGACGGCGACGAGCTGCCGCCCGTCCGCCGCCGCCCGTCCGGTGACGAAGGCGACGTGCACGTTAGGCAGCCGCGTCAGCCGCTCGAGCGTGCGACGCGTCGCCGCTGGCACGGCGGCCTGCTCGGGCGTTGGAGCGATCGGCGCCAGGGTGCCGTCGATGTCGAGCGCGACGAGGAGGGGAGAGTGCGCGAGGCGGTCGGCGACCGCGTCACGCATCGCACCAGAGAGAGGCGCTGCGCTCACACCGTCGCGTGCTGTTGCGACATGATCGCCGTCGCGCGCGCAAGGATCGAATCGAGCCAGTCGAAGATCGTCGAATTGTGCAGCTGACGGCGCATCCGACGCATTCGTCGCCGCCGCTCGTCCGGCGACATGTCCAGCGAGGTCCGAATCGCGCTCACGAATCCGTCGACGTTGAACGGATTGATGAGGCACGCGCCCTCGATCTCTTCGGCCGAGCCGGTGAACCGGCTGAGCATCAGCACGCCGCGCTCGTCCACCTGACAGGCAATGAACTCCTTCGCCACCAGGTTCATTCCGTCCTGCAACGACGATACGATGCAGAGGTCCCCCGCGCGATACACCGCCGCGAGGAGATCGGAGTCGACGTTCTCGTTGATGAGAACGATTGGTGTCCAGTCGCGGGTGCCATACTTCTTGTTGATGGCGATCGTCGTGTCCACCACCTCCCGCTCGAGGGTGTTGTACGCCGGGACGTTGGATCGGGACGGCGTCGCCACGAAGATGAACGTGAAGCGGCCGCGCAGCTCCGGCGACTCCTCCCACAACGTGTCCAGCGCTCGCAACCGTTCCGGGATCCCCTTCGTGTAATCGATTCGGTCGACGCTCACGCCGAGCTGGCGGCCGTCGCGAGCGTAGCGCTCGCGCAGCGTGCGGACGCGCTCCACCGCCTCCGGGGTGCGCGCCATCGCCTCGTAGCGCTCGACGTCGATGCTGATCGCGAACGCGCCGACATGAATCACCCGATCGCGGTAGGTGATCGTCTGCCTAACGGGATCCACGCGCGCTTCCGGAATGAACTGCTCCACGCAATCCATGAAGTTCTCGGCGTACCGATCGATCTGGAATTCAGCCAGATCGTTGCCGAGCATGCCACGGAGCAGTGACTCGTGCGTTCCCGTCGGGAGCAGCCGGAGGATGTCCGGCGGTGGAAATGGAATGTGCCAGAACTGATGGATGAAGAGCGACGGCCGCATCGCGCGAAGGAATTCCGACGCCAGCGCGAAGTGATAGTCCTGGATCCACGCCATCGATCGGCCCGTGCAGCGCTCCGCTTCGTCCGCGACCGCGTGCGCGAAGCGCAGATTCACGGCGCGATAGCGCTCCCAGTACTCGGTCCGAAACTCGAAGTGCTGGATGAGCATGTGGCAGAGTGGCCAGAGCGCGCGATTCGCGAACCCGTGGTAGTAGCCGTCGATGTCGGCGTCATCGAGCCACACGCGGTGCAGTGTGTATTGCGGATCCTCGGGCGGCACCTGGACGCGGCCCGCCTCGTCGCTCACGTCGCGGTCCGCGGTGCCGGAGCCCCACGCCACCCACGTGCCGTGCGTGTGACGCATCGTCGGATCGAGCGCCGACACGAGTCCGCCCGGCGGCTGCTTGACCTCGATCCCCTGCGCGCCGCGCATGTGCTCGTACGGCTCGCGATTCGAGACGAGAATGAATTTGCAATCGTTCAGGTAATGAACAAAGTCGAGCATGGTGCTTCGCTGCTGGCAACTGGTATGCCCCGTCGGTACGTTATCGTCTCGTGAAAGCTAGCCCACGACCACCATCCATCGCCCCATCCATCTGACGCACGCCGCGACGATGGCCCGCTCCATCGTGCACTCCGGCACACGAGCGCCGACACGAATCGACTTCGGAGGCGGGTGGACCGATGTGCCGCCGTATTCCGAGCGCGAGGGCGGCTTCGTTTGCAATCTCGCGATCACGCGTTATGCAACCGTCCTCGTCGCCCCGCAGACGCAGAGCGACGGCGTCAGCCTTTCCGCGGATCGATCTCGCGATCGCCCACTGGTCGAGGCGGCGGTTCGGCGCGCCGGCGTCACCGGAGCCGATGTCGCACTATATAATGATTTCCCGGTCGGTGCCGGCCTCGGCGGCTCCTCGGCCGCCGGCGTCGCTCTGGCCGACGCGCTCAGTCGCTGCAGCGGCGACATCCTCGATGCCGCGACCCTCGCGGAGCGCAGTCGCGCGACGGAGGTCGAGGAGCTCGGGGTGGCCGGTGGTCGCCAGGATCACTACGCGTCGGCATTCGGTGGAGCGCTCGGGTTGCGCTTCTCCGATCGTGGAACCGACGTGCGGCAGATTCCGCTCACTCGTCAGGCGCGCGAGGAAATCGAGCGGCGGTGCATCGTCGTCTATACGGGCGAGTCTCGCGTCTCTGGCGACACCATTACCGCGGTGACCGGCGCATACGAGCGGCGCGACACGAAGGTGCTCTTCGCGCTGCAACGAATGAAGCAGCTCGCCGAGGGAATGGCGCGCGCGATCGAGAAGGGTGACATCGAGGAGCTCGGGTCGCTCGTCGGAGAGCACTGGGCACATCAGCGTTCTCTTCATCCCGCGATTCCCACGAGCCGCATCGACGCAATCATAGAGCGCGCACGCCGCGCCGGCGCGATCGGAGCGAAAGCACTCGGCGCCTCGGGCGGGGGATGCGTCCTCGTCATCGCGCGCCAGGGGCGCGAGTCGGACGTGGCGACGGCGGTCTGTTCACTCGGCCCGTTGCTCCCTTTCTCCGTTGCCGAACGCGGCGTCGAGACCATGCGCGGAGGTCAATAGCTCGTGAGTATCGCGACTGGTGACGCGGTTGCTCTGACGCGCGAGCTCGTGCGCGTCGACTCGCGCAATCCCACCCTCGTCGCCGGCGCGCCGGGCGAAGGACGCGTCGCCCGCGTGCTCGCCGAGGTGCTCGGCGCGTGGGGCTTTGACGTGACTGTCCGCGAACCCGCGCCTGGTCGACCGAACGTCATCGCGCGGCTCGGCGGTGCTCGTGGCGGACGTTCGTTGATGCTCAACGGCCACATCGACGTCGTCGGTGTCGAAGGGATGTCTCACGCGCCGTGGGATCCCGTCGTGCGCGACGGGCGTATTTACGGCCGTGGCTCGTCAGACATGAAGGCGGGGGTCGCCGCGATGTGCGCGGCCGCCGCTCGGGCGACTGCAGCAAGCGGCGGTGCAATCGACGGCGAGATCCTCGTCACCGCCGTCGTCGACGAGGAGTACTCCAGCATCGGCACCCGTGCGCTCGTCGCCGACGGCGTGCGCGCCGATGCAGCGATCGTCACCGAGCCCACCGGCCTCAAGATCATGCCGGCGCACAAGGGGTTCGTCTGGATAGATGTGCTCGTACAGGGCCGCGCAGCGCACGGCAGTCGATGGGACGTCGGTGTCGACGCAATTCGGAACGCGGGGCTGCTGCTCGCCGCGATGGACGCAGTGGACGCGGAGTTGCTTCCGTCGCGCGAGCACGCCTTGCTCGGCCGTCCGTCGCTGCACGCGTCGACGATCGAGGGCGGAATCGGACTGTCGACCTATCCCGACAAGTGCCGCTTCACCATCGAACGTCGGACGATTCCCGGCGAGACCACCGCCGCCGTGATGGCGGAGATCGAAGAGGCGTTCGCGCGCGTTCGGGCGCGTCGACCCGCGCTCGATGCGAGCGTCTCGATGATCTTCGAGCAGCCGCCGAGTGACGTTTCGACGGAGGCGCCGATCGTGCGCGCGCTCGACGGAGCGCTGCGCGCCTGCGGAGAGGAAGTGAGCGTCATGGGAATGAGCGCCTGGACCGATGCGGCGATTCTCAACGAGGCCGGCATCCCGGCGATCTGCTTCGGGCCTGGCGATATTGGATTGGCGCACGCCGCCGAAGAGTACGTACGCGTAGACGAGATCGAGCGCGCGACGCTCGTCCTCGCTGCGCTCGCGATGGATTGGACTCGCAAGGGAGCCTGAGTGGCCTATCTCTCGACTGGAGATTACGACGCGATCGAGCGCGCGATCCGGGTGGGTCAGCGGATCGTCGTGTGGCGGCGCGGCGTGGAGTACGTCGTCGTGCCGACGGAGTTGCACCTGCGCGGCGGGCGTGAGGCGATCGAAGCGCGCCGGCCGACTGGGGATTCATTGACACTGTACCTCGACGAGATCGAAACGATCGAGGTCGTCGCGTGAGTGATGTCGGTCACACCGAACGGCCATTGATCGCGATCTTCGCGGACGAGTCGTGTCTCGGAAATGGTCGCGAAGGAAGCAACCCCGGGGGCGCTGCCGGTGTAGTCGAATACTGGAACCCGGCCACCGAACGGTTGACGCGCTTCGATTACTGGGCGTCGGAGCCGGCAACGACGAACAACCGGATGGCGCTGCGAAGTGTCATCGAAGCGTTCAACGCGATCTCTCGTAAGGGAACGAGGTTTCGGGTCGTGTTCACGACAGACTCGCAGTACCTCGTAAAGGGGATGACGGAGTGGGTGCACGGGTGGAATGCGCGGGGATGGAGGCGAAAGGGCGGAGTGATCGAAAACCTCGAGCTATGGCAGGGCGCGGTCGCCTCGGCATCGGGGCATTCGGTGGAGTGGCGTTGGGTGCGAGGCCACGGCGGCCATCCGCAGAACGAGTACGCGAACTTTCTGGCGATGCGGGCGGCGCGCGAACAGACGGCCTCGAACGGTGTCGTGGCGTCTGGCTTCGACGAGTGGCTCGCGGCCGAGCGGGCCAAGGGGCGCATGTCGGCGGAGCCCGATCCGTTCCCGCTGCAGCGCCCGTTTCGACCGGCCCGCGCCTTGCCAGTCGTGACCAAAGCTTCACTCACGTCGTGATAAGGGGAAACGTGAGCGAGAGTAGATATGAAGCCCCTAATCGTAGGTCTGTTGCTCGGTCTTGCCGTCGGCTATTGGCAGGGGTTTGGCGACGGAAGAACCGGCAGAGACAACGTTGCAGTCCGAGCGCTGAACGCATTCGGCGTCAGCAAGATCAAAGCAGCGGAAGAGTCGCGGGCGCGAAGCAGAGACGAGGCGGCGCGGCCCTGAGATCTCCGCGCTAGCCCTGGAGCACCGCCCAACGATGGACGCTCTCGATCGCACGTTCAAACATCTTCTTCAAACGATCCAGGCGCGCTATCCGGCGTACCTCACGCAGCCGTTCGAGGTCGCGGAGCTCTATCAGAACATTCTGCCGTATCGCCATCACCGGCGTGAGCTCGGCCTGGATACCAATCAGGATTACGAGCTCGTGCTGCTCCAGCTCCTCTCCGGAGCGCGGGACTATCTCGTCGTCGGCGACGAGATGCGGGAGCGGTTGGCGCGCGAGCTCGCGGCGCCGAACCCGGATCCTGGTGTGTTTCGCGAGTACTCAACGTCACAGATCGCCCTCTCGCCCTCGGCGGTGCGCCGCTTCCAGAGTGGTGTGGCCGACCCGGAGCCAGCGCTTGCCGCCGCCGGCGCGGTGACGAGCCCGGAGACGACCACCCGCGCCGCCGCGCAGCGGGCGCCAGCCGCATCGGTTACGACGTCGCCACGAAGTAGCTCGTCGGCTGCCACCGCGCCGACGCTCGCAGCCCAGCCCGCGCCGCGCCGCGCCGCCGCCTCGACGGCGAGCGCCTCGACAACGCCAATATCACGGACGCCGCCCTCACCGGTCTCCGCGCGTCCGACGCAGACGATCGTTCCGCAAGCGGGTGAGCATTGTCGCTACTGCAGTGGCGCGCTCCCAGGCGGCCGGCGAATCACCTTCTGCCCGCACTGCGGGCAGAACCTCACGGTCGTCAACTGTCTCGCTTGCGGCACCGAGCTCGAGCTCGGATGGAAATTCTGCACCACGTGCGGGCGTCCGGTGACCGCCCCCTGAGGCCGCGGCACCTCGCTCGTTAGGCACTCCACGTTCAGGAAGCCCCATGACGACGTCCAGATCCTCGGTCACGCGCCGAGCCCTGGCGGCGGCGCTCTGCACCGCCCTCGCCGCGTGCGCCACCACGATGAGCCAGTCCGGCACTGGTGGCGTGGCCGGCCCGAGCACGGTCTCGCCGGACGCGAGCTGGCCCGTGAGCACCCGCGAGCACGTCGACCTCTGGCTACACGGTTATGCGCTGCTCACCGGTGATACCGCGCGCGTCCCCTTCTTCCGTCGCGGCTACCGGCAGACGATGCGCCAACTGAAGAGCTCCCGTAACGCGTACACACAGCTGGACGCCAACGCCGACAATCTCTCCGCCCGCTTTCGCGTCAACCCGGGGCTCGTGAACGGACAGTTCCTGCCCTTCTATTTCTCGTCGTTCCAGCAGATGCAGCAGGTCACCGATCTGTTCCTCCAGACTGGCGGCGACCCGCGCTCGACCAATGATCCGCTCACGCGACAACTCTTCGCTGTCCTCGGGAGCACCTTCGCGAGCGGGCCCGATCGGGACTGGCTGCGCCTCTTCGTCCAATCTCTCGCGGACGAGAACACGCGCTTCTACCAGGCTTATTGGAATGGCGAGCAGACGAGCCGCGCCGCCACGCGCCAGGCCGTGGACTCCGTCTGGCAGCGTACCTACCGGCCGAAGCTTCAGCGTTTTTTAAACAATAGCCAGCAGAACAACGGGGAGCTCATTCTCTCCCTGCCGCTGGACGGAGAGGGGCGGACGATCGCTTACTCCAAGCAGCAGAATTCCGTCGCCGTCGGATTTCCGGACGCACCGGCGCAAGCGATCGAGGCGGTGTACGTGCTCGCGCACGAGACCGTCAACGCGATCACGACGACGGCTATCAACGACAACATCACGCCGACCCAGCAGCGGAACGGTGTGGGCGCCAGCTATGCCGCGAACGCAAACGTGCGCGCCGGTGCCGTCCTGCTCCAGCGAGCCGCCCCGGAGATCGCCGCCGGCTACATGCGCTACTACCTCCGCTCCGCCGGAGTCACGCCGCCTGCCGGTGATCCGTCCGCGCTCTTCACGTCGACGTTCGCGATCCCGGACGCCATTCGCGACGCTTTCACACGCCAGCTCGAGGTCGTCCTCGGCGGAATCTGATCGCGGCGCGCGGTCGTATATTTCGCCGTATGGCTGGCGAATCGAATCTTCCCTCACGGCCGCCGACAGCGGGCCTGGACCGCGGCGCACTCGAGCGCGTGCTCGCGCGCGCCGCTGAGCTGCAAGTGGGCACGGGTGAGCCGGAAGAGGTCCTCACCGAAGACCAGATCCTCGATCTCGGAAAGGAGGTCGGCCTCTCGGCGCAGCATCTTCGTCAGGCGCTGGCGGAGGAGCGCACGCGCGTCGCGCTACCGCCCGACGAAGGGGGCGTGAGCGCCAAGCTGCTCGGCGGCGCGCGCGTCGGTGCGAGTCGCACCGTACCCGGAAAGCCGCGCGACGTCCTCGACGCGATCGACCAGTGGATGCAGCGCCAGGAATGTCTCCAGGTGAAGCGCCAGTTCTCTGATCGCATCGTCTGGGAGGCACGGCGCGACCTCGTTGGCACCGTGCGACGGGCGCTCAACGTCGGCGGGCGCGGCTACGCGCTCTCGCGCGCGCACGAGGTCGCGGCAACCGCCGTCGCCGTCGACGCCGGCCGCACGCTCGTCCGCATCGACGCCGACCTCGTCCCCTTTCGCACGAGCCTCGCCCGGCAGAGCGCAGGAGCTACGGCGTTAGGCGTTGCGGCCGTTCCGGCGCTCATCGCGCTCCACTTCGCCGCCGCGATCGCGGTCGCTCCCGCAGTGCTCGTCGGCGCGGGGGCGTTCTACGTCGCGCGCGGCATCAACGCGCGTACGGCGAACGCGGCGCAGCTCGCTCTCGAGCAACTGCTCGACCGGCTCGAGCGCGGCGACGTCACGAAGGGTCAGCCATCGCTGCTCAGTGCGCTCGCGGCCGCCGCCGCGGCGCTGCCGCGCAAATACTGACGGCGCGCGTCGCCTAACGATTCGCCGGCGCTGCTCACCGTGCCTCTCTCACCACCGCCCGGCTTCCGCGGCGTCTTTCGCACCGACGACGCGGCGCGCGCCGTGTACTCCGAGGCAGCCGGCATAGCGCGGGTCATCCCACGTGCCGTGGCCGTTCCAAGCAATGAAGCGGACGTCGCGGCGCTCGTCCGGTGGGCGCGGGAGACGTCCACCCCGCTCGTGCCGCGGGGCTCGGGCAGCAGCATGCCCGGCGGTGCCATCGGAGACGGCGTGATCCTGGATCTGAGCCGGATGCGCGATGTCGAGCGGGTGAACGTGACCGAGCGCACGATCGTCGTGCAACCAGGCGTGCTGCGGGCGGAGGTGAATAAGGCCGTCGCCTCTGATGGACTCCGCTTTCCCGTCGATCCGTCGAGCGGCGCGTTCTGCACCGTTGGTGGAATGGTCTCGACGAACGCTTCGGGCTCACATTCGCTCGCCTTCGGCGCGACGCGCCCTTGGGTTCGGTCGCTGCGCTGCATCTTCGACGACGGCACGATTGCCGTCGTCCGACGCGGCGCGGCGCCGCCTCGGCACGTCGCTGCGATCGAGCGATTTCTCTCCAGCGCCCATCCGGCGATCGTTGCCGCGGAGGAGATCGATCGCGCTCGCCACCGCGGCGTGCGCAAGGAGTCGTCCGGCTACGCAACGTTCGAGTACGCGCGCTCGTACGACCTCGTCGATCTGCTCGTGGGCAGCGAAGGGACGCTCGCGATCATCATCGGCGTCGAGCTGTCACTGATTCCGAGCGCTGAAGCGACGAGCAGCGTGCTCGGCGCGTTTGCGTCGCTCGAGCGCGCGGTCGACGCGGCGGTGCGCGCACGAGAGTGCGGCGCTGTGGCGTGCGAGCTGCTCGACCGAACGTTCCTCGACGTGGCGCGCTCGGGCGGCACGCACGACGTCCCGCCCGATGCGGAGGCTGTCCTGCTCGCCGAGGTCGAGGGCACGAGCACGACGCAAGCGGCCGACGCCGCGCGCGAGATCGCATCGCTCTTCGAGCGCGCGGGTGCGACGACTGTACGTGTCGCGCTCGACGAACCGACGGAGACGGAGCTCTGGGAGCTCCGGCACGCAGCAAGTCCAATTCTCTCTCGCCTCGATCCGTCGCTCCGCTCGATGCAGTTCATCGAGGACGCCGCGGTTCCGCCAGAGCGGCTCGCTGATTACGTGAGGGGCGTCCGCGAGAGTCTCGCGCGCAATGGAATCCGCGGCGTGATCTTCGGCCACGCCGGCGATGCACATGTGCACGTGAATCCGCTCATCGACGTCTCCGTCGCGGACTGGCGCAACCGCGTCGCGCGCATCCTCGACGAGGTCACGAGTCTCGTCTCGCGGCTCGGCGGTACGCTTACGGGCGAGCACGGCGATGGGCGACTGCGTACGCCGCTGCTCGAGCGCGTCTGGTCGGACGCAGCGCGCGCGCGATTCGCCCTCGTGAAGCATTGCTTCGATCCGGACGGGATCTTCAATCCCGGCGTGAAGGTGCCGACGCGCGGCGAGCGCTCGCTCGGCGAGATCAAGTACGATCCATCGCTCGCGCCACTTCCCGCGCCCGCACGCGTAGCGCTCGCGCGGGTGGAGCGGGATCGAGCCTACGCGCGCTCGCGTCTCGAGCTGCTCGACGAGGCGTCGGCGCTCGGATAGTCTGCGTGGGTTGACGCGTCTCGCCGGGACGTCTTGCTTTGTCTGTCGCCGTCCTCGCCTCGCATCCCCGCATCTCCCGCCATGTCGCATTTCTACTACGAGCCTACGGTCACGCTACTCGCCCGGCCGACCTTCACCACGCCCGAGCACCTGCCGGTGAACTACATCGGCGAGAGCACCGACGGCGAGCGTCTCGCGGAGTTCGCGGGTCGCGTCTGCTACATGAGCCAGCACAATCCGGCGAAGCGCTCGACGCGCGAGTATCTCGACAACATCAAGAAGCAGGGTCACGGCTCCGTGCTGGAGCATGCGAACTACACACTGCTGCTCGAGGGCGTGAGTCGCTCACTGACGCACGAGCTGGTGCGGCACCGGGCAGGCTTCGCGTATTCGCAGCTCTCTCAGCGCTACGTCGACGAGTCCGAGGCGAGCTTCGTCGTTCCCCCCGCGGTGATCGGCGACGAGAATCTCGAGAGCCAGTGGCGCGAGCAGATCGAGCAGGCGCAGCGTGCGTACGTCACGCTCGTCGAGAAGCTGATGGAGCGCTATGGCTGGGTGGCGGACCGCGTGCATCGGCGGAAGATGGCGCGCGAGGCGGCGCGGGCCGTCCTTCCCAACGCGACGGAGACAAAGATCGTCGTGACCGCGAACGCCCGCGCCTGGCGCACGATGCTGGAGCTTCGCTCGAGCGAGGGCGCCGAGCTGGAGATCCGCCGCGCCGCAGTCGCCATCCTACGTCTCCTCCAGTGCGAGGCGCCGGGATTTTTCTCCGACTTCGAGATCTACACCAGCGAGGATCGCCGTGAGGCGGCGCGCGTGACCTTCCACAAGGTGTGAGTCTGTCATCCCGAGGACCGTAGCGACGAGGGATCTGCTCTTCGGTGGCGCGAGGAACCGGAGCGAGCGCGATGCGCTCGCGACTCCGAAGAGGATGATCTGCTCTGAGCACGAGCGAAGATGAGCGAAGAGCAGATCCTCGCTTCGCTCGGGATGACAAGCATCGAAAAATTTTTATTGCGCGAAAAAATCGCAGTTTGTATTTTGCGCCCGACTCGTACATGGCACCGCTCTTGCGCGACTCGTGAGCGCAGCGTCGACCAGCAACGAGTGCACGTGCTGCAGAAAAAAACTCGGCACACAAGAGCGGCGACTCCGCGCCGTGGTCGACCCAACGAGATCGGATGACGCGCATCGGATTCGCGTACAACCAGAAGCCTGAACAGACCGCGGCGCTCGCGATCGACGAGAGCGAGACACCGCGTCCGGAAGAGGACCCTCCCAGTACGGGCCGGGACGACGCGTCCCGGATCACAGAAGCGCCGACGGCACGAGCCGCCGCCAGCGCCGCGTCCTCGGCCGATGATCTCTATGCCGAATGGGATTCCGCGCAGACGATCGACGCGATCGCCGGCGCGCTCGCAGCATACGGTGAAGTCGTTCGCCTCGAGGCGTCGCCCGATTTTCCCGAGCGGCTCCGCGCCGCGCGGCCGGACATCGTCTTCAACATCGCCGAAGGACTCCACGGCGTGAATCGCGAATCGCACATCCCCGCCATCTGCGAGTTCCTCGGCGTGCCGTACTCGGGGAGCGATCCGCTCACGCTCTCGCTCTGCCTCGACAAGTCGCGCGCGAAAGAGATTCTCACCTATCATCGCGTCCCGACCGCGCCGTTCCTCCTCGTCGACTCCGCGAAGGACCTCGATCATCTCCTCGCCGGTGCGCTGCCACTCTCGCCACCGTCGGAGATCGTGCCTCTCTTCGTGAAGCCCGTGCACGAGGGCTCGTCGAAGGGAATCACCGAGCGCAACTTCGTGAAGAGCGCCGACGAGCTCGAGGCGCAGGTGCTCTATCTCCTCGAGACCTATCAGCAGCCTGTGCTCGTGGAGGAATTCCTTCCCGGCGCGGAGTTCACCTGCGGCGTGCTCGGAAACGGAAGCGATGCGCGCGTGCTGCCGATTGTCGGAATGAATTTCGGCGCGCTGCCCAGCGGCGCCGTGCCGATCTATGGCTTCGAAGCGAAATGGATCTGGGATCGGCCCGAGCAGCCTCTCGACATCTTCAGCTGTCCCGCCCCGGTGACCGAGACGATGCGCGTCGCTATCGAGCGCGTCGTGCTCCGCGCGTATCGCGTGCTCGGCTGTCGTGACTGGGCGCGCGTCGACGTCCGTCTCGACGCCGATGGAGTGCCGAACGTCGTCGAGGTGAATCCGCTCCCCGGCATTCTTCCGGATCCCGCGGACAACTCGTGCTTGCCGAAAGCGGCGCGCGCCGCTGGCCTGTCGTACGACGAGCTCATTCAGAGCTGCTTGCTCCACGCGGCCGAGCGCAACGGCATCTCGATGCGACGGCGTCCGGCACGCGCGCGGCGTCAGGCGCTCGGCACCGACGACGCACAGGCGGTCGCGTGAAGATCGCCATTCTCTTCGACGGCGCCTCCGCGCTCGCTCGCTCACCGGACCTGCTCATTCTCGGCACGGTCGAAGCGATCGAGCGCGCGCTGCTCGCCGAAGGGAATCAGGTCGTTCGGATTCCGGTCTTCCTCGACGGGCGCTGGATCGAGCGCGTCCGCCGCGGAAAGTTCGATCTCGCCTTCAACGTCTGCGAGGGCATCGACGGCGTCGCGACGTACGAGCCGCCAGTAATCGGCGTGCTCGAGCTCTTCGGCGTTCCCTACACGGGAAGCTCGAGCTACACGACATCGCTCTGTCTCCGCAAGCATGTCGTGAACGGCTTGCTCGAGCGCGCTGGTCTTCCGATTCCCCAGTGGACCACGGTCCGCCGCGGCGGCGCCCTCGCCTCGGTGGGCTTCCCCAGCATCTGCAAGCCAGCCGCCGAGGATGCGTCGCTCGGCGTCGAGCAGCGCTCCGTCGTTCGGACGATGCGGGCCCTAACGACACGCGTCGATGCGATGCTCGAGCGCTGGGATGAGGTGCTCGTTCAGCGCTACGTCGATGGCCGCGAGATCAACGTCGGCATTCTCGGCGACACGGTGCTTCCGATCTCAGAGATCGACTTCGGCGCGATGCCCCGCGGCAAGTGGCGCATCGTGACCTATCAATCCAAGTGGCTCGTCGGCAGCGAGGAGGACGTCGGTTCCGCGCCGCGCTGTCCCGCGGATCTGCCGCCGAAGCTCGCGGCGGAAGTCCGCCGCATCGCGCTCGCCGCATGGAAGCTCGTTGGCGGTCACGGCTACGGACGCGTCGACATGCGCATCGATGCCGCGGGCAAGCCGTGGATCCTCGAGGTGAACGCGAATCCCGACATCGCGCCTGACGCGGGTCTCGCGCGAATGGCCGGCGTCGCCGGCATCGAGTATCCCGCGCTCATTCGCGGACTGTGCGAGCTCGGTCTCGATCGCAATCGCGAGAAGGTTTCGGTCGAGGAAGGTTGGGCGCTGGCGCAGCGGCTCTCTGGCGTCACCGACGACGAGCTGCATCCGGCGCCCTCGCTCGACCTCTTCAATGTTGGGCTCGAAGAGGGCGAGTCGCGCATTGGCCGCGCTCCGCGATACAGGCGCGGTGCGCCGTCGGGCGAGCCGAGTCAGCAAGCTGTCGGCGACCACTGAATCAGGTGACTGGAATGCGGCTCGGCGCGCTGGAGCGAGCTCACCGCGAACGTCTGCGGGAGATCCTCGACGCCACAGCCGTCTTCCGTCCCGCCGAAGTGTCGGTTGCGCTCGAGCTGTTCGACGACGCGCACTCCGGTGACTACGAGTTCCTCGGCGGCTTCGAGAAAGACGATCTCGTCGCATACGCCTGCTTCGGCGCCACGCCGGGAACCGATCGCACCTTCGATCTGTACTGGATCGCCGTGCATCCAGCCGCGCAGGGTCACGGCACCGGCTCGAGTGTGCTCGCCGGCGTGGAGCAGCAACTGCGAGCACGCGACGCGCGTCTGCTCGTCGTCGAAACCTCATCCCGCGTCGAGTACGCGCCGACGCGGCGGTTCTACACGGGTCGCGGATACCGTGAGGTCGCGCGCATGCGGGATTTCTACGCACCGTGCGACGATCGCGTGATCTACACCAAATCTCTTCTTGCGTCCCCCAGGTCTTCGTTTCCCGACCCTAGCCCATCTCGCCATGAGTGACTGGCAGAAGATCCTGCACGAGAGCATCGACTCACTGGACAAGCTCGCGACCAAATTCGGTACGGACGCGATCGACGTCGACGCGCTCAAGCCGGCGTTCGACAACTTTCAGATGCGTATCACGCCGGCGGCACTCGCGCAGATCAAGGAAGTCGGCGATCCGATGTGGAACCAGTATGTGCCGACCGTGCAGGAGCTCGACATCGTCGATGGCGTCATCGACTCCCTCGATGAAGACGGCGACTCGCCCGTGCCGAACATCACGCATCGATATCCAGATCGCGCCCTTTTTCTGGTGAGCCCGGTCTGCGCGTCGTACTGCCGCTTCTGCACGCGCCGCCGCAAGGTCGGTGATCCCGAGAAGATCCCGCTCAACCAGTACGACTCCGCGTTCGAGTATCTCGCCGCCCACAGCGAGATCCGCGACGTGATTCTCTCGGGCGGCGATCCGATGATGCTCTCGGATCGTCGGCTCGAATACATCTTCCAGCGGCTGCGCGCGATCCCCCACATCGAGATCATCCGCATCGGGAGCCGCATCACCTCGCACTTGCCGGAGCGCATCACGCCCGAGTTCTGCGAGATGGTGAGGAAGTACCACCCGGTGTACATGAACACGCACTTCAATCACCCGAGCGAGCTCACGCCCGCAGCGGTGGCGGCGCTTGCGCGCCTCGCAGACGCGGGCGTGCCACTCGGTTGTCAGACGGTGCTCCTCCGCGGCGTCAACGACGATCCGCAGGTGATGAAGGAGCTGATGCAGAAGCTGCTCAAGGCGCGCGTGCGACCGTACTACATCTATATGGCCGATCAGGTCGCGGGGGGTGAGCACTTCCGCACGCAGGTCGAGAAGGGACTCGAGATCGTGAAGGCGCTACGAGGATGGACCTCCGGTCTCGCCGTTCCCCATTTCGTGATCGACGCACCGGGGGGCGGTGGAAAGGTGCCGCTCCTTCCTGAGTACGTCGAGGAGATCACCGAGGACGAAGTGATCTTCCGGAACTACGAGGGCAAGCGCTTTGTCTACAAGCAGCCGCGTCAGCCGATCACGGTCTCGGGCTGCGGAGATCCGCTCGCTCCCGCGGCACAGAACGATGTCGTGCCGATTCAGATCGGAAAGAAGCCAGCCGCACGTCCGCGGCGGCGGCGGAAGACGGGATCGTAATGGTGGGTGGTGACTAGTAGTTGGTGACGGCACTCCAGCTGTCCGTCGCCAGGGCCAATTTTCACCGCGAGGGACGCGAAGGACGCAAAGGGAAAACCCCAAGAGCCGGCTCTTGGGGTTTTCCCTTTGCGTCCTTCGCGTCCCTCGCGGTGAAGAAATCACTCACCAGCCACCAACCTCACTTCCGAATCACAATGATAACACCCGACCCGTGCCCAGTGCCGTAGCGTTGCGTTGCATCCGTTCCGCTCAGGTGTTGGATCTCTTTGACGTCCGTAATCGGAATCTGAGCGAGTGTGCTCGGTCCGCCCATGCGCGTCTGATCCACGTAGACGACGACGTCCTGCGGACCCTGCGTGATCGACGACGACGCGCCGCCACGGTTCTGCAGGAAGCTCGGGCGCAGGCGCTGCACCGCCTGCAACGCGTTCTGGACGTCGATCGTCGCCAGCTCTTCCTGCGTGATGCGGTCGGGTGAGCCTCGATGCGACGACTGCTGGCTCGCGCCGGCACCGGAGGACGAGGAGGCGCAGCCGGGCGCGGCCGCCACGACGAGGGCGGCGAGGAGATGGAACGAACGAATCTTCATGGTGCCTCTGCGAGCAGCTGGAAGGTTAACAGATTATAAACTCGCCCCGCGTCGTCAACGCGAGACGACTTGGATCGCACCGGCGCTGTGGCCGGTGCCCCACTTGGTCGTCGCCTCCGAAGAGTTGTAGTACCGGATCTCGCGGATGTCGGTCTTCGCGATCTGGCGCAGTTGGTCACTGGCGCCGAGCCGGTTGTCGTTGAGATACACGACCAGGTCCACCATCTCGATCGCGTTGGTCGCGCCCGGAGTGCCGTGGACCGCCCCACGGGTGCGGAGGAAATTGGGGCGGAGCCGCTGGATGACCTCGTAGGCGTTCGACCCGGAGCTCGCCTCGATCTCCTCCATCGAGATCACGTTCGGATTCTGCGGCTTGGCAGAGACGCCGCCGCCGCCACCGGAAGCACAGGCGGCCAGCGTGACCACCGCCACGGCAAGAACTCGACGTGTGAAGTGCATGTGTTCTCCTATCAATGGACCGCCGCCTCCTCCTGCTCCTTCGAGGCATCGTCGATGACGCGCTGCGCCACTTCGTGCGGAACTTCCTCGTAGCCCTTGAACCGCTTCGTGAACGTCGCGCGACCCTGCGTCATCGATTGAAGCGTGCCGGCATAGGTATGGAGCTCCGCCTCGGGCACGATCGCTCGCACTCGCGTTCCACTTCCCGGCGTTCCCGAGTCGATGGCTTCGGTACCGAGAATGTGTCCGCGGCGCGACGAGAGGTCGCCGAGCACGTCACCCATATACTCGTCCGGCGTCGTCACGTCGATTTCGGCGAGCGGCTCGAGGAGCACTGGCTTGCATTTCGGCGCGACCGTCTTGAAGGCGAGAATACCCGCCATCTTGAAAGACTGCTCATTGGAATCGACGGTGTGAAACGATCCGTCGAACACCTCGACCTTGAAGTCGACGACCGGATAGCCCGCGAGCACGCCGCGCACGGACGCCTCCTGAATGCCGCGGTCGACTGCCGGGATGTATTGCCGAGGAATCGCCCCACCGACGATCTTGTCGATGAACTCGTAGCCGCCGCCGCGCGGCGCCGGCGCGATGCGCACCCAGCAGTCGCCGAACTGGCCGCGTCCGCCCGTCTGCTTCTTGTGCTTGCCCTGCCCTTCGGCGCGAGCCTTCAGCGTTTCCCGGTACGCGATCTTCGGCCGCGTCAGCTGCGCCTGCACGCCATACTTTCGCCGCAGCTTCGCAAGTGAGATCTCGAGGTGCCGCTCGCCGACGCCGCTGATGATCGTCTCGTGGGTCTCGGAGTTGTAGTGCGTTTGAAAGGTCGGATCTTCCTCGTGCAGCTTGTGCAGACCCGCCTGGAGCTTCTCCTCGTCGGCGCGCGCCGCGGCGTGCACCGCCATCTCGATGATCGGCTCCGGGAATCCGATCTGCGGCAGGCGCACGGGATGCTCGCGCGTCGAGAGCGTGTCGTTCGTGTGCGTGCTCTTGAGCTTCGCCACGCAGCCAATGTCACCCGCGCAGAGGCGGTTCACCTCGATCCGCTCCTTGCCCTGCGCGATGGACAGATGATTGACCTTCTCCGGCGTGTCGCGCGTCGCGTTGAACACTTCCTGTCCGTTCACCACGCAGCCCGAGAAGACGCGAAAGAAGCTCACGTCGCCGACGTGCGGCTCGGACATCGTCTTGAAGACGAGCGCGGTGAACGGCTTCGTGTCGTCGGCGTGGATCTCGACGGTAGCGTTCCCCTCCGCGCCCTTGAAGGCATGGACTTCCTCCATCTCGAACGCATTCGGCAACAGCTCGACAATTGTGTTGAGCACCGCCTGCACGCCGTAATTGAGCTCGCTCGAGACGCAGAAGAGCGGGAAGAGCTCCATCCGCTTCATCGCCTCTTTCATTCCGGCGATCGCTTCGTCACGGCCGATCTCACCTCCCTCGAGATAGCGCTCGAGCAGCGTGTCGTCGGTGGATGAGATCGACTCGATCAGCTCCTGGTAGTAGCGGTCGAACTGCGTGCGATAGTCCGCGGGAATGTCGACTTCCTGGAACTCCCCACTCTTCGAGCCATGCTTGAAGAGCAGCGCCTTCTTCGTGAAGAGGTTGATGACGCCGTGAAAATCCGGACCTTCGCCCAGCGGCACCTCCACGGGAATCACCTTCGACGAGAGCCGCGTCTTGATCTGCTGATAGATGCGATCGAAGTCCGCGTGTTCCTTGTCCATCATCGAGACGACGAAGAGCACGGGGTCGCGACGCTTCACCGCCTCGCGGAACATCCGCTCGGTACCAACTTCGACGCCGCTCGCGGCGCTCACGACGCAGAGTGCGCCGTCGGCTGCGGCCAGGCCGGCGACCGCGTCGCCCTGGAAATCGAGGAATCCTGGCGTGTCGATGATGTTGATCTTCGTTCCCTGCCACTCGGCGAACGCGACACCGAGGTTGATGGAGTAGCCACGCTCGATTTCTTCGGGCGCGGTATCGGTGAGCGACGTTCCGTCTTTCACCGCTCCGTGACGCTTGCTGGCACCTGACACGAAGGCGAGCGCATCGACCAGACTGGTCTTGCCGCTCGCCCCGTGTCCCACTACCGCGATGTTGCGGATCTCTGAGCCCTTGAACTCCGTCATGAGTCGCGCTCCTTCCGCCTAGCTGAGTGAACCGATTTTGGGCGCGGCGCCGAGCCACGCCCGGAGAGTTTCATCTCCGGTCTCGTCCTCTCGCACGGTGTCTTCGATCGCGAGGGCACGCCCTGATTTTCGCGCGTCACTGATGCACGTGAAGACGATGGCGCCCGGTGCGCGCACGGCGCTCCACAGTCGGCCCGCGTCATCCGAGAAGACGCGAGCATCTGCTGGAGTTGGTTTGGCCGGGCGGCGAGTGAACTGCCGTGACATGCTCTCCCTCTCTCTTGTCGATAGCCTCGCGTTCGGAGCGAGATGAGTCAAGAGGGCAGAGGGCTGTGGGCAGAGAGCAGAGGGTGGAGAGAAGCGGCCTAGAGCGCAAAAAGGGTCGACGGCTAAACCGTCGACCCTTCGTTGTTCACCCTATGCTCTCTGCCCACAGCCCTCTGCGCGAAGATCAGTCTCCCTCGCTCTCGAACGCGAGCCCTTCTGCCTCACGAATGCGGTCGAGCATGGTCTCGAGCGGCGCGAAGACCGGCGCGGTGAGTCCGACGATCGGACCGATCGACACGGTGATCGCGCGCCGCGCGCCCTCGGGCCAATCGGGCATCGACAACCCGGCAACGAGACGCCGGATCAACTGACCGCATTCAGCGAGCAAACGGCCGGCGGTGGAATGCAGGATCTCGAGCGGGATCTCGAGATCGCGAGTCATGAGCTGACCGGTGTGCACGTCGCGCCAGGCCGCGTCGCCAATCGCGCCGCGTTCCGGCCAGACGCCCAGATGACGAATCGCTTCGGTATTGGCCTCGGCCGAACGATGACACTCAACGGCAGCCGCGAGCGCGAGCGCGAGTGACTCCGGACTGGGCGCTCCATACAGCGTCACGATGTCGCGCGACGGGCGTTCCGCGGATGCGAGCGGAGACGGCACCGAATTGACGTGCGCGAGCACCGGCGAGTGATCAGGGTTCTCTTCGAGCATGACGAGAACGTCCATGCCCTCCTCCTGAAGATGGTACTGCTCGATCATCGCGTCTCCCCTCCCCGCAGCCTCACGACTCCGTGCAGCATGACTCCGGTGCGCGAGCAGAGCGACACCAGATCGAACCCGCTGACGTACGCGATGTTCCAGTGAAACTGCTGATGATACGTTTGCAGTCACATCGCGGTTGCAACTCTGTCACGTTGCAACGTGCGGTCAATTCTTGTACAGACGGGTAGGGGCAAGGCGCATGCCGATCGGCAGCGTTATGGCGATAACCGCGCCGATCGCGATCAAGTTCCCCGGCGTGAGCACTAGGGCGATCGATCCGGCGAAGGTGCGCACGGCGAGAAATGCAATCGCGGACGCCGCGGCTCCGATCGCAATCGCCCAGGCAATGCGATGGTCCTCGGACTCGCTGGCGAAGGCCACGTACGCGACGCCGCAGGCCAATGTAGCGGCAACGTGTAGTACAATGCCCACAACCGCCGCCACTGACGATCGGCCCATGCTCCCGGTGGGCATGCCGAGAAGGACCGCCCCGATCGCCTGAAAAACGCGAGACGCGGCGCCGAGTCGCAGACCGTAGCCGAGCAACATGCCCGTCGTCGCCGCGGCGGGTATGATGCCCGTGGTGATTCCCGTTACAAGTCGTGGCGGCCGCACGGCACAAAGGAAGCCGCGTATCAGTGTCCACTCAAGTGGCGAGCGCGATTCCATGTCGCAGAGAGCGCGCGCAAACGGTAAGACGCGAGTGTCCCTTCGATCGGTGTCGCACGCGTCACGGGCATGTCTTAGCCGCTGGCGGCGCCTCCGCGCCTCACGAAGATTGTGCGCACGCCCTTGCCTCGGCTTGAGTCAGAACTAATTTGGCGCCCGATGTTCGCCGTCGTGCAGGCTTCGAAAATTCTCATCATCGAGGACAGCGCCGAGGTTGTCTCACTCCTCGAGCGTGTTCTCGGTGAGCAGGGCTATGACGTGACGGCGGCGATGGACGGCGAGTCGGGGCTCGCGCGCGCACTCGAGCAGCAACCGGATCTCGTCATTCTCGATCTCGGACTTCCTGGTCGGGATGGATTGCAGGTGGCGATCGAGCTGCGCCGTGCCGGGCTCACCGCGCCGCTGTTGATGCTCACGGCCCGCGGCGCGGTGGCCGATCGAGTGTCCGGCCTCGAGGCCGGCGCCGATGACTATCTCGGAAAGCCATTCGACGCCGAGGAGTTGCTCGCGCGTGTCCGCGCGCTGCTGCGTCGCGCGGCGCTCCGCACCCGGGCAGCGCAGTTGAGGGTTGGCGACGTGGTGCTCGATCCACTGACGCGTGAAGTGTGGCGCGACGGACGGCCGATCTCGCTCAGTCCGCGCGAGTTCGCGCTGCTCGAGTACCTGATGAGAAATCCGCGGCGCACGCTGACGCGTGGTGCGATCGTGGCGCAGGTGTGGAAACACGGGCCAGAGGATCCGGACGCGACGAACATCGTCGACGTCTACATGGCGTATCTGCGCAAGAAGCTCGAGGCAGACGGAGGGCAGTCGATGATCCGCACCATCCGCGGCGTCGGCTACGTCTTTCGCGCCGCTGACGATGGCGACGTCGAAGAGTGATCGGCTGGAAAAGAGAACGGGGCGCCGCTTTCGCGGCGCCCCGTTCACGTACTGCGACTGCGGCAATTCTTACGGCGTGGCTGTCGAATCGTTAGGTACCACGATGACGGTCGAGAACAGGAAATTGCCGCCGATCATCATCACGTTGGAGGTGCCGGTGACAACAGGTCCAGTGCCTCCCAGCCCACCGTCATCCACCTGGCAGGCCGCGTCGATACCGGAGACCGTTGGATCGCACTTCGCGCCCAGGTTGACGGTGTAGCCGCTGAAGTGCTTGACACGGCGCCACACCAATCCAGTGCGGAGGTCCACGTGCGTCAGGAGCGACGCGTCACCAGTCGAGCGGAACTCGTTGAGCTCTTTACCACCGCCCGTTGGAACGTACTGAATCGAGAAGTTCTCGAAGAACCCCGAGCTCGGTGAGAGCTGACGCATCGACGCGCTCGTCAGCAGATCGCTGTACGCGCTCGTCTGAATGACCACCCAACCGGCCGCAGGCCGGAATCGGAGATCGGGTTGGAAATCCACGCTGACGCGCTTGCCCTGCTTCTTCGCAGTCACACTCACAGTGATGCTGCTCGTGAGTGCCGTACAGTCGTTGTCCCAGTAACGCGCACCGTACTTTGTGGTGGCGGGGTCACAGACTGCTCCAGCAGGCATCACGATGTCGAAGTCACCGACATGATATGTCCCGCCGTTAGGCGAGAGCTCGATCGTGCCGATCAGCGTGCGGTTCTGATTGATTCCGCCCGTGGAAAGGGAGGGAGAGGCTGCAGCGGACAGAGAATTGGCACTGCGTGCGGGAGCAACCGTCGAATCCGTGCACGCGACAGCCAGCGCCGCTACTGCACCCACGAGCAGAGAGAGGGTGTTACGTCGCATAGTCGTCGTCGACCAATGTGGGTGAGCCCGCCCGAGTGAACGGGCGAGGGTAACCTTAGGCGCCGGCATCGACACCAAGCTAAGGTGACACAACAACCTTCGCCAGAGCCAAAGCCACCGCCGTGAGTTGTGTCACCCCGCTACTAACTCGTTGAACCGCTTCGCAATACCAGCGTAGCCGAACTCATCGACCTGTGATCTGAGTCGCTCGATCCAGGTTCGTATCTGCTCGGGAAAATGCGGCAGAAGGGTTCTTCCACAAATGGCCGTAAGCCACGCAGCCGTATAGAGATCAGACGACTCCGCGAACGAAGCGGCCTTTTCGTACTGATCGAGCGCTTCCTCGTTTTTTCCGTCCGCGACCAGAAGCGCCACAGTCAAAGCCACTGCGAACTCGCGCCCCTGGAACCAATCGGATCGCCTCGTGAGGAGCTGTTGAACCTCCTCGTTCGCCTCACGCGCCTTCTCCACGTTGTTTCCTTCGATGTTGCAGAGCCCCACGGCGGCGGTTGCCCCGATCTGCACGTCTGACGCACCGATGCGTTGCGCCAGCGATGCGGTCGCCTCGTAGAGCTCAGCGCGCGACTTATCGTTCTCCCACTCGATGTGCGCGAGATTGTATAGCGCGTAGAGCTGGATCTCGCTGTTCTTGACGGCGGCGACGAGTGCCAGTGCCTCACCCAGCAGCTCGCGCGCGCGATCGTACTCGGCAGTGCGGTGGTGAGTGACCCCAAGATTCAACGCTGCCACGCCCCAGATATCCGGTATTCCCGCGCCCCGGGCCAAAGCAATCGCGTTGCGAAACGACGTACGTGCTCGCTGCCAATCACCTCGACGATCGGCGATGTTGCCGAGATTGTTATGCGTGCGCGCCTGAACCGCCGCGTCACCAGTCTGTTGGCCAATCTCGAGAGTTCTCAGGTAGATCTCCGCGGCACGATCTGGATCATCGTTCTGCAACGTGACCGCGAGCCTCGTCAGCGCCTGGGTCAGGAGCATGAGATCGCCGTGTTGCTCCGCCGCTTCGACACATTCCTTCGCCGTGCGCTCGGCCGCGACGGGATCGCCCAGGCGGCCGTAAGTCTGCGACAGCATCATCATGATCTCGATTCGCTCGCTCACTAAGCCGAGTGACCGAGCTTCCTGTTCGAGCTGCCGCAAGCTCTCGAGGCTGACATTTGGCGGTCGTCCCAGCTCCTTTCGGGCACGCTCGCGCATGCGTCGCAGCGTCAACGCCCGCTTCGCGTCGCCTTTGCCGACGAACCACTCGATCGCCAGATCGCAGAGCTCTTCTGCCTCGTCGAATCGACCAGTGACCTCGGCGAGTGTCGCGAGACGGAGGCGCACTTCGGCAAGTTCTGCCGGCGTCGACGCGTTGCGCGCTGCGACATTCAGGAATCCGGTCGTCGCTGCATAGGCATAGACGCGCTCAGCCTGCTCGGCCGCTATGAGTGAGTGCAGATACGCGGGCGTGGTACTGCCGGCCGCATCGTAATGGAGCGCGATCTCGGTGACGCGCGTTTTCTCTCGCAGATCCAACGCTTCGGCGACGCGTTGGTGGATTTGTCTCAGGCGATCCTGTGGCTGCGACTGAACGAGCGCCTCGACGACATGCGCATGGGTGAAGGCGTAACCGCGTCCCCCGCGCTCGTACGACGGTTTGAGCACTCCCGCCGCGAGCCCTTCGGACAGGGCGAGCTGCACCGCGGCCTCGCTGCCTGCGCCTGCTGTTACGGCGAGACTGACGTCGAATTCGCCACCGATTACCGCGGCGATGCTCAGCACCGCTTGCGTGCTCGACGACAGCCGTCCCAGCCGGCGCGCGATGAGCGCGGGAAGTCCGTTCGGCAGCCGGAGCTCGGAGACTGGCGTCCACTGCCATCGGCCTTCCGCATGCCAGAGTGCACCCTCCTCCACGAGCGTGCGAAGGAGCTGGGCGATGAAGAAGGGATTCCCCTCGGTGTGACGGTACAGAAAGGCCAGCAGCTCTCGACCGACCTCCTGGCCGTGCATCGCGCCCTCGAGCCACCGCTTCGCCTCGTCACGCGTCAGGCGCGGCAAAACGACCTCGCGATACGTCGCGGCCCGCGTCAGCGCCTGGCGGCGTTCGGCGGCTTCCGCGTAGGCGGGCTCCGTGCGGAACGTCAGCGCGATTAGTAAACGCTCATCGTCGAGCTGCTGGCAGAGATGCTCGAGAACGTCCCATGACGCGGTGTCGGCCCACTGCATCTCGTCGAGCAGGAGAACGAGCGGTCGCTTCTGCGCGACCAGCCGAATGTACTGCGCCAGCTCGTCGAGGAGACGATACTTGCTCCCCCATGGCCTGGTCGTCGCAGACGCATCCGTTCCGAGCGCGCGCACGAGGTGATGCAACTCCCGCCATGGCCCTGACGGTGCACCGGGCAAGCGATGCAGCGCCGCGATGAGCGACGTCCAGACTCCGTACGGCTCACGCACACGCTGCTCTCGCGACCGGCCAACCACGAGCGATCCGCCCCGCAGTCGCACCTCCGGCTCGAGACGCCGCACCAGCGTCGCCGTCCCCGCGCCCGCTTCGCCAAGAACCGCGACGGCCCGCGGTGAGCCGGCAACCGCCTCGTCCAGGTAGCGGACCAGCGAGCGAAACTCCTCCGTGCGCCCGGCAAAGCGATCGATATCGAGGCGTCGGCGAGGTACCTCATGACCGGGAAGCGGCGCAACGGCCACGCCGTCCCGTCCCTGTGTCTTGAGTCTCACACGCGCCCCGTCCGCCGCGGCGTGAAGGACCTGATAGCTCAGCCCATGGTCCGGCGCGCTGGCGACACCGATGGAGATCGTGACGCGCGGCGCGGGTCCGCGGTCCGTCTCGGGAAAGAGGTGGCCGCGAATTGCGGCGCACAGCCGTTCCGCGACGTCGCGCGCCGCCGAGGTCGACGCGCGAAGGAGCGCGACCAGCTCGTCGCCGCCAGGGTGCGCGACCAACTCTCCTTCTCGGAGGTTGGCGCGCGCAAGATCGAAGATGGTGCGCAGCACACTTTCCGCGTACGCCTCACCGTAGTCGTCGGCGAGGTGGCGGTAGTGGTCGACGTCGGCGACGAGAAGGGCTATCGGCCGCTTGACCGCGCTCGCCTCGGCCACGGAGACCGTGGCGGTGTCGACGAAGGCGTCGTAGCTGGCGAGCCGCCGTTGTTGATCGAGAAGAATGGGAAGCTCCTGCGGGCAGCGCCACCGGCGAAGAGGTGGCTCGGACAACCGTAAGATCGAAGGGCCGAATGGCGCAAGAGAGAAGGTCCAAGTTCCGGCCACAACAGCCGATACGGAGCGCATTCAGGCGAGTCGACTGCTCTTAACGACCGGCCGCCAACCACGTCTACCACGGGTACGTTCTCAACTCTGCTTGGTGCTCAGATGCGTTCATCGCGCGTTTCGCTCGGGGTCGTCGCGCTCACGTTGGCTGCTTGCTCGGCCGGCGTGGCGGTGTCGACTCGGACACCCTCGGCTCCCGCGCCCGCTCCCGTGTTCGCGGTCTCGGAGCCGCGCGAGCTGTTGCCGGACGAGCAGGTACAGCAGGTCCTCAATCGCTTGGCGTTCGGCGCCCGCCCGGGCGACGCGGAGAAGGTGCGGGCGATGGGCGTCGATCGATGGATCGCTCTGCAGCTCACGCCCGATCGTATCGACGACGGGGCGGCCGACCAGCTGATCGGTCATTATGAAACGCTCAACGCGCCCACATCCGACCTCGTCGAGACCTTCCGGCAGGTGCAGCAGGCGCGGCGCCGCGAGCAGATGCAGTTGCGCGCCAACGGTGACACCTCGGCGAGCAAGCGCGACGCGCGTCGCGATGCGCTTGCCCAGGACCCGCAGCTCCGCGACCTCGCACGGCGTGCACAACGCATCGTCGGCGATGTGCAGTCCGCGAAGCTGGCGCGCGCCGTGGTGAGCGAGCGGCAGCTCGACGAGGTAATGGTCGACTTCTGGGAGAACCACTTCTCCGTCTACTCCGGGAAGGGACAAACGCGCCTCTTCCTCGCATCGTACGATCGCGACGTGATCCGGCCGTACGCGTTAGGGAAGTTCCGCGATTTGTTGGGCGCCGTGGCGAAGAGCCCGGCGATGTTGTTCTTCCTCGACAACTGGCAGAGCGCCGCCGACAGCACGCATCCGACGCTCGCCGCGGGGCGACAGGCGCGACGAGCATTCGGTTTTGCCCGCCGGCCCGCCCAGCCGCGCCGCGCGCGAGGATTGAACGAGAATTACGCGCGTGAGCTGATGGAGCTCCACACTCTGGGTGTGGACGGTGGCTGGTCACAGAAGGACGTCATCGAGGTCGCGCGCGCGCTCACCGGATGGACGATGAATCCTCGGGACGGCGAGTTCGTCTTCCGCCCCGAGATGCACGACGCAGGAACGAAAGTCGTGCTCGGGCATACACTCGCGCCGGGCCGTGGAATCGAAGATGGGCAGGACGTCCTCGACATCGTTGCGCGGCATCCGTCGACGGCGCGGTTCATCACGACGAAGCTCGTGAGGCACTTCGTGAGCGACAGCGCGCCGCCACAGCTCGTGAACCGCTGCGCCGCTCTCTTTACGAAGACGGAGGGTGACATCCGCGAGACGATGCGGTGCATCGTCACGTCGCCAGAGTTCTTCAGCCGGGCCGCGTACCGCGCCAAGGTGAAGACGCCGTTCGAGGTCGTGGCGAGCGCGCTGCGAGCCATGAATGCGCAGCCGGATACGACGCCAAGGACGGCGCAGCTCGTGGCGCGACTCGGCCAACCGATCTTCGGGCGACAGACGCCCGATGGCTGGCCCGACCGTGGCGACGCGTGGATGAACACCGGCGCGATCCTGAATCGCATCAACTTCGGGCTCGCTGTTGCCGCGGGCAGGGTGCCGGGGGCTTCGCTCGCGAGCTGGCCGTCCGCGGCAGCGCTGCGCGGAGTGAGCCGTCAAGAGCAGGTGGACGGCGTCATCAAGGCTGTCCTCGGCGGTCAATCGTCGCCGGAGACGCGCTCGATTCTGCTCTCCGGAGAGAATCCGCTGATCGACAAGCTGGGCCGCGCCGATTCGGCGAGCATGGCGACCGACGACAGCCTGCCGACGGACGAGATGATGACCCCGCAGCGCGCTCGCCAGGCCGGTGCCGTGGTTGGGAAGAACGGCCGTCCTCGCCCGAACACCGCGTCAGCGCTCAATCGGCCGGTGCAGCTCGAGGGCCTGGCGCAAGTCGTCGGCCTCGCCCTCGGCTCGCCGGAGTTCCAACGTCGTTAGGCAGCAGCGGCGTGTCGCCGTTGCTCACTCGAGGTGGGTTTGTATGAATCGTCGCGTTTTCATGAAGTCCGGCGCGTTGGCGATGGTGACGATGGGGCTCAGTCCGAGCTTCCTCCGCCGCAGCGTCTACGGAATGGATCTCCTGCGCGGAGCATCCACGCACGGCAATCGCCGGGGGAAAGTATTGATCTGTCTCTTTCAGCGGGGCGCTGCGGACGCGTTGAACGTCGTCGTGCCGCACGGCGAGGCTGCCTATTATCGGATGCGACCGTCGATTGCGATTCCGCGGCCCGTGTCGGGTGCGGCGCAGGCCGCCGTCGATCTCGATGGTTTCTTCGGGCTGCACCCCTCCTTGCGGCCGTTCAAGGATCTGTGGGACCGCGGCATTCTCGCGCCCGTACATGCGGTGGGCAGTCCGAGCAACACGCGCTCGCACTTCGATGCGCAGGACTACATGGAGAGCGGGACACCGGACAACAAGGGTACTCCCGACGGCTGGCTGAACCGGTATCTGGCGACGCGGGGCACATGTGAGGAGTGCGCCGCCGGCGTGCGACCAGCAGGTCGGCCGTCGCCTAACGCCAGGACGGCGGAGCCGTCGCCGTTCGAGGCAGTCGCAATGACGCCGCAGACGCCGCGCATTCTGGAGGGGCCGGCGCCGGTAATCGCGATGAACGGCCTCGACGAATTCTCGATTCGCACGAATGGCAGCGAGGCCGAACGGATCGAAGCGCTCTACCGGACTGGCAACGCCGACGTCGTACACGCGGCCGGCGGCGAGATGTTCGAGGCGATGAAGATCCTGCGTTCAGCGAATCCTCAACAGTACGTTCCCGAGCACGGCGCCGACTATCCGCGGTCACCATTCGGCCAGCATCTCCGACAGATCGCGCAGCTGATCAAGGCCGACATCGGTCTCGAGATCGCGTTCGCGGATGTTGGGGGCTGGGATACGCACGTCAACCAGGGCGGCGCCACAGGCCAGCTCGCGGCGCGTCTCGACGACTTCGCGAAGTCGATTCAGGCTCTCGTCGGCGATCTCGGCGATCGGATGGCGGACGTCGTCATCATGACGATGTCGGAATTCGGGCGCACGGCTCGGCAGAACGGCAACGGTGGCACCGATCACGGCCACGCGACCGCCCTGTTCGTAATCGGCGGCGATGTGCATGGTGGCAAGAAGGTGTTCGGTCGCTGGCCGGGACTGGAGGCGGAGCAGCTGAACGAAGGTCGTGATCTCGCGCTCACTACGGATTTCCGCGCGGTGTTCAGCGAGGTGATCTCGAAACACCTCGGTGCGCAACGACTCGATGCCGTATTCCCCGGCTTCGAAAACGACAAATCGAAGTGGCTCGGGCTCATTTAGAGAGTTTGTCATCCTGAGCGAAGCGAAGGATCTGCTCGAATCCGGGTAGATCCTTCGTCGCTTCGCTCCTCAGGATGAACGTCCAGCTTAGAATCGAAAGATCTTCTTCAGCTTCCCGATCCCCTTTCCGATCGACTCGATGATGTTGCCGACTTGCGGAATCGTCTCTCCGTTGTCGACCGTCTGCGACTGGAAGGGTTCCTCGTGCATCGTGCACGGCAGCTGCGGCTCGGTGCCGGGCTTGAAGAACTCGCGCTGGCGACGGGGGCAGAACTCGGTGGCCAGCATCCCCGACTCCGGATCGATCACGCGCATGACCATGCCGTCTGGCACTGGGAAGTCGGCGTTCGGGCGTTCCTTCCAGCCATTCAGATAGAAGTCCGCCCATGCTGGCGCCGCGAAGTGGCCGCCTGAAGCGCCGTACGCGATCGGTCGTGGCGTGTCGTAGCCGAACCAGACGCCTGCGAGGAGCGACGGCGTATAGCCCACGAACCAGACGTCGTTCCCGTCATTCGTCGTCCCCGTCTTGCCAGCGACCGGCCCGGTGACGCCGAGGTCGCGCAGCGTACGTCCAGTTCCGTAATCGACGACGGAGCGAAGCATCGACGTGATCTCGTAGGCGTCGCGCGGGTCGAGCACGGGCGCCGTCTCGACTTCGGTGCTCCAGAGGAGAGTGCCGTCGGGTGCCTCGATGCGCGTGACGAGACGCGGGCGCACCTTGCGGCCGCCATTTGCGAACGGCGCGTAGGCCGTGACGAGCTCGAGGGGTGTGACGTCGACCGCGCCTAACGCGATAGCCGGCACGGCGGGAATGGGACTGACGATCCCATTTCGCCGCGCTGCCGCAATCACCGCCTGCTCTCCGATGGTGCGACTCACGCGCACTGTTGCGGCATTCGCCGACAGGGTGAGCGCGCGGCGGAGCGTGACCTGGCCGGCGTAATTGTCATTGTAGTTTGCCGGACGCCACACCGTGCGTCCGCTCACGACCTCGACCGGATCGTCATCGACCATCGAGGCGGGAGAAAGACCGGCCAGCAAGGCAGCCTCATAGACAAACGGCTTGAACGCGGAACCAGGCTGACGCTTTGCGAACAGCGCCCGATTGAAGCCGCCGCGCACGGTCTTGTTCGTCTTTCGCCCCGGCACGAGCGCGCGGATGTCGCCGGTCGCGGGATCCATCGCCACGAGTGCTCCCTGCGCTGGCTCACTCACGCGGCCGTAGGAATCGATCGTCTCGCGCGTGATCGAGGCCGCCTGACGAGCCACCGCGCGGTCGGCGGACTTCTGGAGCGCGAAATCGAGTGTGGTGTGGACGGTCACGTCTCCGTCCTTGAGCACGTCCGGCAGCACAGAGTCCACGATCGCCCGCACGGCATCGAGCGCGGACGGCTCATCGGCGCTGGACGGATGCCACTCGTTCTCGGCGATGCGGAGCGGCTGCTGTTCGGCGGCGGCGGCGGCCGCACTCGTGACGTAGCCTTGGTCCGCCATCAAGCCCAGCACGAGGTTCCTGCGGGTGACGGCAGTACGCGGATTCCGTCGC
>JADMIO010987928.1_pt1 | contig 39155 bp, 39 predicted proteins | sample 8958161 | NCBI WGS metagenome assembly JADMIO01 (sample SAMN16585339, study PRJNA669376) | soil metagenome | isolation source: Crop rotation soil | place: USA: Cullars Rotation, Alabama | collected 2011 | reverse complement strand
TCGTGGCGACATTGAGCGGCCCGCCGCGATTTCAGCTGGTCGCCGCGGCCGTTGCGTCCGGCCTCGTCGCGGTCGGCACACTCCTCCACCGGCCGGTCACGGCGCTCGCGCTCGGCAACCAGGGGATCGCGCTCGCGGTGATCTGGACGACGGCCGTCGTGCTCGGCCGGTTCCGGCGAACGTGGCTCGACCTGCAGTTCCGGACCAAAGAGCTGTTCGACGTGAAATACGCGCTCGATCAGGCGGCCATCGTCGCGACGACCGACACGCGGGGCGCCATCACGTACGTCAACGACAAGTTCTGCGACATCTCCAAGTACTCGCGCGCGGAGCTCATCGGCCAGGACCACCGGATCATCAACTCCGCCTACCATCCGAAGGCGTTCATCCGCGACCTGTGGGTCACGATTGCCAACGGCCACATCTGGCGCGGCGAGATCCGGAACCGCGCGAAGGACGGGTCGATCTACTGGGTCGACACGACGATCGTGCCGTTCCTCGACGGCCGCGGAAAGCCGTATCAGTACATGGCGATCCGCTACGAGGTGACCGAGCGCAAGCGGACCGAAGATCTCCTCCGGGAGCAGGCGGCGCTCGCGCGCCTCGGCCAGATGGCGGCCGTCGTGGCGCACGAGGTGAAGAACCCGATCGCGGGCATTCGGGGGGCGCTGCAGGTGATCGGCTCGCGGATGCCCGACAGCTGGCGCGATCGCACGGTCGTCGGCGACATCATCGGCCGCCTCGACGCGCTCAACCGGGTCGTGGAGGATCTCCTCGTCTTCGCGCGGCCGCGGCCGCTCAAGCTCGAGCCAACCGACCTTGCCGCGCTCGTCCGGACGACGGCGGATCTCATGGCTCGCGATCCGGCCATGCGCGGTGTCCAGGTCCGCATCGCCTCCTCGGACACCGTGGTCCCCGCCGACCATCAACAGCTCCAGATCGTGTTCCAGAACGTCCTCATGAACGCCGCGCAGGCGATGGGCGGAGCCGGCGACGTCGACGTCGACATTCGGCGCGTCGACGACGGCTGGACGATCGCGTTTGCGGATCGCGGCCCGGGCATGCCGGCCGACGTGAAGGCGAGCGCCTTCGACGCGTTCTTCACGACGAAGCACCGGGGCACCGGCCTCGGCCTGCCGACGGCGCGCCGGATCGTCGAAGCGCACGGAGGACGGATCGAGATCGACACCCCGTCGGGCGGCGGCACGGTGGTCTCGATTACGCTGCCCGCCGCGCGGTAGCGCGCGTCAGGAGTCGGCCGCCCGCCGGCGGAACAACCGGAAATCGCGGCGCCAATCCGCGTCGTCGATCGGATCGCACCCGCTCCCGCCGTTCGGAGCGCGCAGCTCGGCCTGGTCGAACGCGCGTGCCGGCACCTCTTCCCACTCGTCGCTCAGCCCCATGATCGCGTTGGCCGCGGCCGCCACCTCAGCCCGGTTGGCCCCGGCGAACCGTCGCATCAGGACGGTTTCAATCTTCTGACGATCCAGCATACCGATCCCCATCACTCGCGCTGACGCGCATGGACACGCAACGGGCAACGAACCCTCGATCGAGACCGCGCCTCATCGCGGCCGCAATCGCGCGTGTGTCTGCCGGCGAGGGCAAACAGGATGCCCGGATTCGCGCCAGGAATCCGGCAACGCCGGGGAAACGTACGGAGGCGCGGCATTTTTCGCGCCCCGCGGAAATATCGCGCGGCGCCGCTGCCGAATTTCCGCCACGCCCGCCGCAATTCGAGCGTTCAGGGCCGTTCTCGCGCGGCGTTCCCCGGCACGTGTGTTGCGCAGCGGGTGTCTGGAGGCCGCGAAAGTCATGTTCGATCTGGTCGCAGGGAGCACGGAGCGGCCGCTCACAGAGTGGGCCCCTGGATCGACGGTCGTCTCGGTCGCGCTGCACGCGATCGTCCTGACGCTCGCCATCGGCCTTCCGCTGCTCCGAGTCACGAACACGCTGCCGGAGGTGCCGACGATCATGGCGTTCGTCGCGCCGGCTCCGGCAGCTCCACTTCCTGCACCGCCTCCGCCGCCAGCGGCCGCCGCGCGAGCTGAACCGGCGCCGAAGCCGCCGCGGCCGGCCGACACACCCACCGGTCCACTGGTGGCGCCGGAGGAGACGCCTCGGGAGATCGCCCTGGAGGCAGCGCCCGTACTCGGGCCGCGCGGCGGGGCGGTTGGCGCGGGCGTCGAGGGCGGCCTGGAAGGTGGCATCGAAGGCGGCGTGGTCGGCGGCGTCCCCGGCGGGATGACCGGCGGCATCGCCTCGAACGTGCCGCCTCCACCGCCTCCGCCGCCGACAGCCGCGCCGCAGGCGCCGGTCCGCATCGGCGGCGAAATTAAGCCGCCGGCGCTGCGCCACCGGGTCGAACCTCGCTATCCGGATATCGCGGCGGCCAGCCACCTGACGGGGCTGGTCATCCTCGAGGCCGTCGTCGGCACCGACGGATGCGTCGAATCGGTGAAGGTCGTCCGGTCGCGCCACCCGCTGCTCGATCGAGCCGCGGTCGAGGCACTCAAGCAGTGGGAGTATTCGCCGCTCGTCCTGGACGGCACACCGATGAAGTTCGTTCTCACCGTGACGTTTACGTTCAGCGCGAAATCGTGATCGGAGGGTGCCATGATCTCCGTCAAACACATTCTTGTTCCTACCGACTTCGGCGAAGCCTCTGACGCCGCTCTGATGTACGGCCGCGAACTCGCGAGCCGGTTCGGCGCGACGCTTCACGTCGTGCACGTGGCCGAGAATCTGTACGTGCAGGCCTTCGGCGCGGATTCGTATGTGGCGATGACGCCGAAGCTCCAGGCCGACCTCGAAGAGTCGGCCCGGGCCATGCTCGACGACCTGCTGGTCGACAGCGACGGCAGCGGGCCGGCGACGGTGCGCGCGCTGCTCACATCGAGCACGCCGCCGCACGCCATCGTCGAATACGCGCGCGACCACCACATCGATCTCATCGTCATGGGCACGCACGGCCGCGGACCGCTGGCGCACCTGTTGATGGGCAGCGTCGCCGAGCAGGTCGTTCGCACGGCGCCGTGCCCGGTGCTGACGGTCCGACATCCCGAACACGAGTTCGTGCTGCCCGACACCCTGGTGCCGGCGGCGACGCACGCGTAGGTCATCGCCGACGACGTCGGGGGGCGTCGGCGGCGAGAGGCGGCGGCATTCAGGGACACCTGAGTGCCGCCGCTCTTATTTGGGTGTCGTGCGTGGGTGCACCGTGCGTGGGTGCATAGTGCGCGGTGCATCGTGCTTGGGTGCGTCGGTGCCCGCGCTTCGTGCTTGGGTGCGTCGGTGCGGCGCTTGTCTCACGGAGCTACGCCTGGCAGTGCCCACTTCCCGGAGCGCGGGGTTCCCGCGGCGTCGAGCAGTTCGCGGAGCCGCCTCGGTCCGGCCACGATCAGGTTCAAGTGAATTATGGTCAGCTCGATTCGTCGAGGATGACCTGCGCCCTCTCGGCATCCTCCGATCGAACTAGCAATCGGACCCGGTTCATCCCCAGATGCGGTCGCATTCCGCCAGCATCGTCCGACTGGATGAAAGAATCGACATCGGCGGCTTCGAGCGCACCCTTCGCGATCTCGGCCTCGATCACGTTTTCAAACGTGCGAAGGACGACGAGGTCGTTTCCCGTCATACCCGAGCCTCGCCCATCTCCTGAGCCGTCTACCAGACGTAAGTGATCCGCCCGATGAACGTGCTCGCGGTGTAGGGACGGACGAGATATCCGATCATCAGGTACGACGGCTGCGCGATCGAGGTGACCGTCTCCGCGCCCATCGCGAAATCGTCGACCCGGTACTGGTCGTACCAGTATGACGCGCCGGCGGTGAAGTGGCGCGTCACCGAGTAGCGGACGTCTGCAGTGGCTCGATGGAACGTGTTGGTGACCGTCGGGAGTTGCATGACCGGCGGAAGCGTGGAGTTGGGCGCAAGGCCGTAGACGTAGGTCGACTCGGCGTGACTGTAGTCGTACGCCACGCGGACGTCGGTCTTCGGCAGCAACTTGAGCAGATCGACACTGGCCGCGACGGTCCGGGCGCGGTCGTCTGCGTCGGTCGTCCAGTCGCGCGTCGGGTCGTCGAACTGCGGGCCCGGATTCGCCTGCCGTGATGCCTGGGTCGTCGCGAACTTCTCGAGCTCGTAGGACAGCCCCGCCGACACCGCCTTCGACGGCACGAAATCGACGCCGACGCCGTAGCCCCGGTTCGTGTTGCTGCGCAGCCCGAAAACGGTGCCGGGCCGATCCTCGTTGCCGGCGGAGAGGCTGCCGTTAATCGACAGCGCCGGCAGCGGCGTGACGATGGCGATGCCGGAGAACCGGTTCGACGTGCGGTCCGAGATGTCGAACTGCCGCAGCGAGACCTGCTCGCCGATGTCGTCGAGCGCCTGCTCGTCGAAGCCTGACCCCACGCGGCGGCCGTGTTCGTACACCGCCCGGAGCGTCAGCCAGGACAGCCGCGTGGTATCAGCCGACACGCGCGCCGTGTCCTCGCGTGTCTTGTCGAAGGCCCGGAACGTCTGATCTACCTGCTCGTGGGTGTACCCCAGGCGCACCGAGGTGAACGGCGCCGGCGTGTACGCCCCTTCGACGTCCACCGTCCGGCGGGTGAACTCGTACGGACTGGTGCCTCCGTCCGCAAACGGCGCCACCGTCGTGTCGTATGACACCGTCGTCGGCACGTTGAACACCGGCGTGCGGTTGTCGAAATCGTACGAGCGGAATCGCGCGGTGAGCCACAGGCGATCGACCGGCCGCGAGGTGAACGAGAGGTTCGCGGCGGTGACGACGGCCTTCGCATCGGCGGTCGATCGATCGAGCGCGGGCGCGGCGAGCGCGGAGTTGATCGTGAACGGAATCAACGGGTCGTTCTGCGTCCAGTTTCCGACTGACAGGTACGCGGTCGCCTGGCTGCGGCGCGGCAGCTTCAGCAGCCCCGTCGCGCTGACGGTGTTCATGTTGCTGTTCGGCCAGAGCGCCATGCGGCCCTGCACCGGACCGAGCGTCGGCGAATCCGTAATCCGCAGCGGGTTGTCCCAGACGAGCGTGCTGACGTTGTTGCGGAAGAACGACCCGTCGTACCCGACGCGTGCCAGCCCGCGGTCGCCGGTCCACTCGAGTGAGGTTCCGAGCTCCGTCGTCCGGGTATCGAGCGGGACCGCGAGTTCGACGGCGTCGCTGAAGCCGAACGACCCCGCCCACGGCTGGTGACCGGTCTTCGTGGTGTTGCGGATGCCCATGTTCCAATCGACGTTCGGAAGCGCGGTGTACCGGAGGCGCAGATCCATCACGTTGCGCTGCTCACGGAGCTCGAACGGGACCGCCTGCGTCGCAGCGGCCGGCAGCGTCAGCGTTTTGTTCTGCAGGCCGGCCTGGACGGCATCGTTCATGAGCAGCATCCCACCGCCCGCGTCGGTGAACAGCGTCGCCGCCTGATCCGTGAAGAACAGCGGGATCTGGTTCCAGTCGAAGGTGACGCGCAGCTTGCCGAAGCGTTCGTAAGCCGCGGAGTAGCGCTGATCCCGGTAGCCGACGTGATCCGCGACGACCGACCACGACCGCGATCCGTCTTCGCGCGCGAATCGAAACGCGTCGAGCGTCCCTCCGTTCCTCAGGTCGCGGTACCGCTGGAACCGGCCCTCGTCGGAGCCGGCGGAAAACGTCGTGCCCCGCGCGATGACGTCGACGAGGTTCGTGCCCGCCGACTCGTCGTTCGAAGGAGTCGGGGCGGCCGCGCCCTGGGCCTGGGCGCCGGCCGGCGGCTGGGCGCGCGCGACGCCCGGAATCGCGAAGAGGACGCTGAGCAGCACGGGCAGTGTGCGTCGCATGGCCATCATCAGGGGCTACCGGAGGAAGTTGTTGCCGGCCGGACTGTTGGAACCGTGAATCTGGGAGTGACAGTTGACGCAGCCGCGGCCGATGAGGCGGTTGCTGCGCGCGGCCAGCTGGGTGCCGTCGTAAATCGTGGACGGGTGGCGCGTGCCGATGTGGCACCGCTGGCAGAGCATCGGCAGCTTCGCGACGAGCATGCGGTCGTTGTTCGATCCGTGCGGGTCGTGACACGTGTTGCACGCTTCCCGCACCGGCGCGTGGTCCCAGAGGAACGGTCCCCGCTTCTCGGCGTGGCAGCTCACACAGGTTTCGTTCACCCAGTTGCCCACCTTGAGCATGCGCACGTTGGTCGAGCCGTGCGGGTCGTGGCACGACGAGCAGTCCATCTTCCCCTCGCGGAGCGGCATGTGCCCGGACCGCTGCTGCTTCGCGACCTCGGTCTTGTGACACACGGCGCACGTGTCGGTGACCGTCGCCGTCTTCAGCTGGGCCGCCGACGACCTGGCGTTGTGCACCGAATGGCAGGTGATGCACGTCAGGTTGCGGGCGTCGTGCATGCTGCCCTGCCACATGGTGTGGGTCCCACGCTCGTGGCACGTCAGGCAGAGCGCCGAGGCGTCGCGCGGTGACATCGCGGTAATCCGCCGAATCTTCGTGACGTCACCGGTCTCGGAATGCTCGCGGCCCGGGCCGTGGCAGGTTTCGCACGCCTGGTTGGGCCGTGCCGCCGGCGTCCGGGGATTCTGCGCTTTTCCGTGCAGCGTCTTCGAAAGGCTTTTGCCTTCCGTGTCGTGACACGCGGTGCAGGTGTCGTCGCCCACGTAGCCGGCCGCCGCCTGAGAGGGAGCCGGCGCCGCGGCTTGAGCCGCCGGCGTGGCTTGCAGGCCGCGTCCAGCGGCCGAGACGCCAGCGACCGCCCATGCGGCGAGCGCGAGCGGCACGGCGGCACGACGCCACACGTCAGCAGAGAATCGGTTCATTCACGAACGCTCCGTGGTGATCGGGAAAACGGGGGAATCGAAGCACGACAATGCACGGCCGGTGCCATCAGCGAGCGGAGGATCGATCGGCCGGCGACGATTGCCGACCGATTACTCAATCGCGTGGCACGTCTCGCAGTCCTGTCCGATCTTCCGGCCGTCGCTCGATTTGTGATTGTCGTCGTGACAGCGAAAACAGCCGGGCGCGTCGACATGACCGATGTTGTTCGGGTACGTGCCGAACCCGACCTTCATCTCCGGGAAGACGCTTCGTCGATAGATGGCAACTACCGCCTCAGACGCACGCGCCGCCGCCGACGCGGCAGCCGTGCGATCGGTCCCGCGATAAAACTCGCCGAGGCTGCGGGAAATTCCGACCGCCGCCTCCTCCTGCGACGCGTACGACGCCTTCAGCGCCTTGACCGCCTCGCGTCGGACGAACGGCAGCCCGCGCGGCAGTTCCCCAGCCGCGATCGCCTCGTCCACCGCACGCTCCGCCGTCGCCGCGATCGCGTGGCTCGGGCGATTGTGGCAGTCGGTGCAGTCCATCCGACGGCGGGGACGGCTCTCGAGCGACTTGTCCGCGCCGTCCGCCACGAACTCCCGGACTGTTCCGCTCGCGTCCTTCATCCACACGTACGGGATCGTCTGCCGCCCATCGTCGGCGGCGACGTACTCGATCTCGTTCGCAAGATTCATGTGCCAGTGGATGCCGGTCGCCGTCCCGCGGCGGGGATCCCCGCCGCCTACGTGGACCCGCAGCGTGGTCACCGACTCGGTGCTCTTTTCGTCGTTCGCGTAGTCGGGGATGCGCCGGAGCATGTCGCCGTTGGAGCGGTTCGGCCAGTGGCACTGCTCACACGTCTCGGCGGCGCCGACGAGCTGCGCCGGCGCGGCGACGATCGGCCGCGGGTAATCCTGGCGAACCACGGCGAGGAGCCGCCTCGTTCCCGCCATCTTCGCGCGGGCGAAGGAGGTCGCGCCCGTGCCGACGTGGCAGTCGACGCACTTCACGTTGGCGTGCGGCGCGCCCATGTGCGCGACGAACTCGGGGCGCATCACGGTGTGGCACGCCTGGCCGCAGAACGGCACCGAGTCCATGTACTCCACGCCTCGATAGGCCGCGAGCGACACGATGACGATATTGGCCATCGTGAGGGCGAAGACGATGACCGCCGTCGCACGCTGCGTCGGATCGTTCAGCTCGATCCGGGGCCAGTGAGCGGCCGATGGCGCCTTGCCGGCGCCGCGGCGGCGCCGCTCGATCCACGCGCCGAGCGGAATGAGCGCCAGGCCGGCGAGAAAGAGCGTCGGCAGGAGCAGGAAGAAGACGAGACCGAGGTACGGATTCGTGTGAAGGCCGAAGAGATCGGCCAGAAAGACCACCACGAACAGCACGGCGCTGATCGTGGTCACCACCATTCCGGCGACGGAAACGGGCGACCGGATCAGACGGACGTCGCGCGGCATCCGCGCGCTACTTCTTGAGCGCCGCCAGATAGGCGACGAGGGAGTCGAGGTCGTCCTTCGGCAGCGTGTACGCCTTCATGGGAGGCTTGCGCGTCGCATTGGTCTTCGCCGCCATTCCGGGCGCGTCGGTGATCCACGCGCGGATCTCGTCCGACGACAGCTTCGACCCGACCGCGTCGAGCGGTCCCTTCGCATTCCCCTTGCCCGCGACCGAGTGGCAAAGCGTGCACTTCTGATCCGCGAACACTTTCTCGCCCTGCGCCTTGACGTCCTGCGCAGACAAACTGACAGCCGCGAACAAGGCAGCCGCCGCCATTCCCGCAATCAATCGACCCATCTGACCCTCCGGCAGCCGGGACCACTGCCAGAACCGCGCCGGAATTTCGGCACCGGCGCTCCGGCCCCCGGCTGACGGCGCCCTCGCACCAGAAATTCGAGAATTCATTGAGGAATTTCGGCGAGACGAGTGCCAATGTCGTCCGTGCCGCCTGGTTCCGGCCGGCAGGCAACGCCGGTCCAGGGCCCCCGCGCCTGCGGGAAATCCCGCGCCGGCGTGGATTTATCGGCCGATCGGGCCGGGTGCCGTGGCCGCCGAACGGGCGGCCCGGGACTCCGGCACCGGAGGGGCCACGGGCGGGCAGGCCGGCCCATAAGAAATCAGAAAAGGCGGCTGCGCCAAAAAAAACCGCGGGGGAATGGCTGAAGCGCCGGCCGCACCGGGCCGATAGACACCCGGATGAGCGACCACGTGTGGGTGTTCGAACGCGCGGGCGAGCGGCTGGAAATCCGCCGCGCGTCGGATCAGGACGGCCTGAAACTCGTCATCGTGCGCGCCGACGAGCGGCGCGCCTACGCCTTCGCCGAGCTGGAGGAACTCATCAACTTCCAGTGCGACATGGAAGCGATGCTCATCGGCACCGGGTGGTCGTTCCTGGAGTTCTCGCCCGAGCGGCGATCGGGACGGGATCGCCGCTCGTGGCCTCGTCTGACCGACCGCCGCCGCTGGTGGACCGACGGCGTACACCTGGTCGCGCCCGCTGCAAAACGCGTCCGCCGCCGACGCTAGGCGCGCGCACCAGGAACCGCGAAGGGCGCGGGGCCCTATTGGACGATCGTGAAGATCTCGCGGTACCCCGACTCGACGTGCGGCGTGAACTTCTGATACGCGGCGCGCCACTCCGCGCTCCCCTGCATCTTCGTCATCCCCTGCTCGTACGCCGACAGGTTCTCGTATGTGATCTCGAGGACCATCGTGTAATAGGGGCCGACCAGATCGGTCATCACCCGCATGTTCCGCGTATCCAGCCCGGCAGCCCCGGCCACCGTGCTGGACTCCTTGAACGCCGCCAGCGCGTCACGCGCCTTGCCGAACTTCAACCGGAAGACGTCTCTCACGACGATCATGCGCACCTCCGTTCGAACCGACCGAGTCTACTCCCAAAGCCCTGGAGAGGTCGCCGGCGCTCACGCGTCCGCGATAATCCGCACAATCTTTTCACCGCGCCGCTCGGCTCTGAACTCGCGGGTGCGGATCTGGCGCTCGCTAAACCCCATCTCCCGTGCGAGCGATTCGAGGTGCGCCGTGACGAGCTTCAGCAGCTTCGGGTGCGTGCCGGCGCGCCGGTACTCCGACTCCTGCTGGCAGTAGAACATCAGCTCGCGCCAGTGCCTGTCGAGTGACGTCGTCTTGGCCATTGAAGGGGATACCGGCCGCTCGCTCGTCGGCTGACGCCGGGTTCAGACGGCGACGGCCTGACGGGCCCGTCGCGCCACGGCCAGCTGTTCGAGGAGCGGCTCCGTCTGCTCGAGGGAAATGCACGCGTCGGTGATGCTCTGGCCGTAGACCGCCTGGCCGGGCACGTAGTCCTGACGCCCCTCGACGAGATGGCTCTCGATCATCGCGCCGAAGACGCGTCGCGACCCGCCGGCGACCTGCCGCGCGATCGCCGAGGCGACCTCCGCCTGCCGGCGGTGATCCTTGTGGCTGTTTCCGTGCGAACAGTCGATCATCACCGCTTCGCGGAGTCCCTTGGCCGAAAGCCGGGCGGACACCTTGGCGACGTGCTCTTCGTCGTAGTTCGGCCCGGTGCGCGTGCCGCCGCGGAGGATCACGTGGCACGAATCGTTGCCGGTCGTCTGGAAAATCGCCGAGACCGCCTGCTTGGTCACCGACGGAAACCAGTGCGGCGACCGCGCCGTCAGCACCGCATCGACCGCCGTCTGCGTGCTGCCGTCGGTTCCGTTCTTGAAGCCGACCGGCATCGACAGCCCCGACGCAAGCTCGCGGTGCACCTGGCTCTCGGTCGTCCGCGCGCCGATGGCGACCCACGACGTGAGGTCGGCGATGTGCTGCGGGATCTGCGTATCGAGGAACTCCGACCCGGTCGGCAGCCCGAGGTTGTTGATGTCGAGCAGCAGCTGCCGGGCGAGCCTCAGCCCCTTGTTGATGTGGAAGCTCTCGTCGAGATCGGGGTCGTTGATGAGCCCCTTCCAGCCGACCGACGTGCGCGGCTTCTCGAAATAACACCGCATCACGACAATCAAGTCGTCGTCATAGCGCCGCGCCAGCCGCTCGAGGCGCGACGCGTAGTCGAGCGCCGCTGTGGTGTCGTGGATCGAGCAAGGGCCCACGACGACCACGAGCCGCGGGTCGGACCGCTCGATGGCGCTCGCAATCGCCCGGCGGGCGTCGGACACCGTGTTCGACGCGCGCTCGCTGATCGGAATCTCTTCGATCAGGATCGCAGGCGGGATGAGCGGCCGGACCTGGGTGATCCGGAGATCGTCTGTCCGCTGGAGCATGAAGAGAACAGGTTACCCGATCTTCTTCGTCATCGTCACGACGTTGCGCCCGGCGTCCCGCCGGTACGTGAGCGCGTCGACGGTTGCGCGGACGATGTACACGCCGAGACCGCCGATGGGGCGCTCTTCGATCGGGACGTCGAACTTCGGCGCAGGGGCATCCGTCAGGGGGTTGAACGGCTTCCCGTCATCGACGACTTCGATGGTGATCGTGCGCTCGTGGAACCCCATCGATACGTGGATGTCGTGATCGCCGGCGTCCTCGTACCCGTGCCGGATGACGTTCGTGACGACCTCGTCCAGGATGAGGTTGAGGCTCGCGACGTCGTCTTCCGACAGATCGTGCGTCCGGCCGAAGGACTCCACGAAGTCGCAGAGGCGCCTGAGCTCTTCGCGGCGGTTGAGAAGGACGATCGAAAGCATGGGAATGGACCGATCAGACATAGAGCCGCCGGAGCATCTCGGCCGCGGACTCGTCGAGCTGCTCGGCGCGCCGGACCTCCTCGAACCGGTTGAGAAGGTCGTCGGGTCGCAGGCGCAGCTTCTCGGCTCCGCGAAAATCGTGAATGACCTGGCCGCGGTGCATCATCACCAGCCGATCGCCGAGGTTCGAGGCCTGCGCCATCGAGTGGGTCACCATCAGCGTGGTCAGGCGATCTCTCGCGACGATCTCCTCGCTCAGCTGAATGACCTGGTCGGCGCTGCGCGGGTCGAGGGCCGCGGTGTGCTCGTCGAGCAGCAGGAGCCTCGGCTTGAGCCATGACGCCATCAGCAGGGTCAGCGCCTGGCGCTGCCCTCCCGAGAGGCTGCCGATCGGATTGTCGAGCCGCTGCTCGAGGCCCATGTTCAGCTTCCGCACGCGGTCCTGCAGTTGGCGGCGGATCGAGGCTGGCAGCACGGGGCCGAGGCCGCGCGGACGCCCGCGGCGCGCGGCCAGCGCCAGGTTCTCGGCAATCGACATCGATGGTGCAGTTCCGCTGAACGGATTCTGGAACACGCGTCCGATGAGCGACGCGCGCCGGTGCTCGGGCCACCCCGTGATGTCGGTGCCGGCCAGGCGGAGCGATCCGCGGTCGAGCAGAAAGCCGCCGGCAATGGCGTTGAGGAGCGTCGATTTGCCCGAGCCGTTGGTGCCGATGACGATGACGAACGAACCCTCGTCGATCGTGAGGTCGACGCCGCGGAGCGCGCGCACCTCGTTCGGCGTGCCGGTATTGAACGTCTTGTAGGCGCCGCGGATTTCGAGCATCGAGTCGGCAGACCCGCGATCGGCAGACACCGTCATGCCTGCGCTCCGGCCCGCCGTGTCATCCGCTTGAGGAGCGACGGCAGCACGAGGGCGGCGAAGACGAAGATCGCCGTAATGAGCTTCAGATCGTTCGGATCGAGGCCGCCGCGGAGCGCGACCGCGACGATCAGGCGGAACAGGACGGATCCCATCACGGCTCCGATGATGACGAACCCGAGATCGCGGACGCCGACGAGCGCCTCTCCGATGATGATGCTGGCGAGCCCCCAGACGATCATCCCGATGCCCATCTGCACGTCGGCGAACCCCTGGTACTGTGTGAGGAGCGCGCCGCTGAGCGCGATGAGGCCGTTCGAGAGCGCCAGGCCCAGCACGATCATGCTGTCGACGTTCACGCCGAGCGCGCGGATCATCTGCGCGTTGTCGCCGGCGGCCTGCATCGCGGTCCCGAGATTCGTTCGGAAGAACAGGTACAAGAGCGTGCCGAGCACCACCGCGGCGGTCAGGGCGAGCACGAGCACGCCGAGATCGTGCGTGCCGACCTCCCACCCCATCACGTGGATACCGGCCCGGCCGACCACCCGCGCCGCCGCCGATTCGGCCATCGTGGCGAGCGTCCGCTCGGTCAGGAGCGGCAGGTTGCTCTTGCCCATGATGTGCAGGTTGATCGAGTAGAGGGCGGTCATCACCAGGATGCCGGAGAGCAGCCCGTTGATCTTGAAGCGCGTGTGAAGGATGCCGGTCGTCGTCCCTGCCAGTGCCCCCGCGACGAACGCGGCAGCGCTCGCAAGGACCGGGTGCACGTGGCCGACGAGCAGCACGCCCGCGACGGCGCCACCGAGCGTGATCGATCCGTCGGCCGTGATGTCCGGGAACTCGAAAATGCGGAAGCTGATGAACACGCCGAGCGTGAGCAGTGAGAGGATCAGGCCGATCGTGAACGCGCCGATGAGGAGCAGCATGGTTCAGCGCCCTCGATCCGGCGACGGGGCGGCAACCCCGCTCGACAATGGAGCGATCCAGCACCCGCCGCGGATGAGCTCGGTTTCTCCGGCGCCGGAAACGCTGCGATCGTCATGGAGCAGGTGCAGCACGCCCAGCAGCTGCTCCGATTCGAACAGGTTCGAGACGGTCGGTCCCACGTCGATGCGCCCCTTCTGAATCGGCCGGAACCTGAAGGCTGCCGCGTGCAGATGACCGCGTGTGCCGTCGCCGAACGGCCGCAGCAACTGGTCGATCGACCCGTCGACGGTCCCCTCCGCGTTGGCAACGACCCCCGCCGCCAGCATCACGCTTTTCGGGTACGCCGGTTCGGCCGTGAACATCAACCGCGTGCGAACGCCCGGATGTGCAAAGAAATCTTCGTTGTCGGCGCGGTCCGCCGGAGAGTGGCGGAGCGCCGCACCCACAAGTCCCGCCGCTTCGGCGACCACCACCAGGCCCGCTGCCGGTGCGCCGGCCTCGGCGAGACAGCCCGCGAGAAGCGCCGACAGGCCGACAGTACCGCGCGCGGGATCGGCTTCGAAACGAATCAGGCGCGAGAACGACCCTTCCGCCGCGAGACAGTAGAGCACGCGCACATCGGAGGCGAGCGGCCCCGCCGCGACGAGAAAATCGGCGACGTTCGTCCCGTCCGCCGGCTGATACGCGGTCGCGCCGCCGACCGACAGCATCTCGCCGAAGCGCGTGCGACACTCCGCGAAGCTGTCGCCGAAGGCGCCGAGGCCGACGGCGAGCGTCGGCGCGAGGTCGCCCAGGCTCGTGCAGTCCGCCTCAGTAAACGCGCCGGCGGCGAGCGCCGCCGGACTCCCGACCGTGCGGCACCGCAGCGAGGCGCCCGCATCGAGCTCGAAGATTTCGAGGTGCAGCCCGTCACGCTCGACGCTGCGGGCGGGAAGCGGCACCGGTCCAGCAGACACCGCCGCCGCCGTCCCGGACCCGACGAGCACGTCGAGGAGCCGCGTCATCCGCAGGACGGTGCTCACCGGCGTCGAGGGGTTGACGATGCGAAACGCCCCGTTGATCCGCGCGAGCTCGCGCTGATACTTGACGAGCACCGCGATGCCGGCGGAGCTCAGAAACGTCAGCCCGGCGCAGTCCACACGGATCTGGTGGTGCCCCTGCCGCACGGCGTCGGCGAGCGCCGCGTTCAGGTGATCGGCCCAGTAGCCGTCCAGCCGCCCGTGCACGACGAGCTGAACGACGCCGCTGTCGATCGTCTGCGTGATGTCCATCTACGTGTTCACCGCCCGACCACTTCGTCCGCGCGCTTCAGCAGATCCGCGGGGATGGTGACGCCGAGGTCGCGGGCGGCGCCGACGTTGAAGAGGAGCTTCGTTTTCGCGAAGCCTGCGAAGGGAATCGATGCCGGCGATTCGCCGCGCATCACACGCGCGGCCACTTCAGCCGCCAGACGGCCGCTGTCGTAATAATCGCGCGACAATCCGGCCAGCGCGCCCGCGCGGACCTGGCTGCCCTGATACACGAACATCGGGACGTGCCCGCGCTGCGCGGCCCGCGCGATTCCGGGGAAGGCGGCCGCCGTCAGATTGCCCGGGATCAGGCTGAACGCGTCGATGTGGCTCGCGACCAGGGCGAGCGCCGCCTCGCCGACCTCGCTCGGCGAATTGGCGGCCACCGCTTTCAGCTCGTACCCCGCGGCGCGCATCGCTTTCTGCATCACCGCCAGCTGCGACACCATGTTGACTTCCGCAGGCACGTAGATGGTGCCGAGCACGTGAGCCTTGGGCGCGAGAGACCGGATGATCGCCGGCATCTCGTCGTACGCCCCCAGGAAATACACACCCGTGGTATTCGGCGCATGCTGGGTGTTGCTCGTGCCGGCGCCCGCCGCGATCGGATCCGAGACGTAGTTGAAGACGACCGGCACCTGCTTGGCGCGCTGCAGCGTCGCCTGCAGCGCAGGCGTCGAGAACGAGATGATGAGGTCGGTCTTCTCGACGAGCGCCGCATCCACGATGCTGCTGATCGTCGCCATGTCGCCTTGCGCATCCTTCGTGATCGCCTCGAAATCGCGGCCTTCGACGAGGCCCTGCTCGCGCAGACCGTCCCGCACGCCCTTCTCCGCTTCCTCGGCGTCGAGGATCCGGTTCAGGTGAATCAGCGTCACCCGCCACTTCTTCTGCAGCCCCTTGCCGGCCTCGGTCCGCCCCACCGGAGCCGCGGCGGCCGGCGCCGCCTTCCGGTGAATGCCCTGGGCATCGACGATGACGTCAGCTTCGGCGAGGACGCCGTCCGGCACGCGCCACGGCTCCTTGAGCCCTTTGAGCGCGTTCACGTTCACCGACAGGAACGACGGCACGATGTCCAGGATGTCGCGGACAGGGATCTTCGAGATGTCGGCGCCTTCGATGATGTCGGCGGCAAGGATGCCCCCCTGCCGCCCCACCTGAACGAAATTGGGACCGGCGTCGAACAGCGTCCCGCGGTCCGGCGCGCCGGGCAGAACGCTGACGACCGGCACGCTCGAGCGGCGAGCGGTGGCGATCACCGCATCGAACGCCGCGTTCACCGTGTTGTCACCGCCCACCCAGATCAACTGGGCATCGCGGCTGACGAGCGATGACACCGCCTCGGTCACCGCCGACGTGTTGTCCACGGTGGCCTCGAGGAGCGTCAGGCCCATCGCCTTCGTGACCTCGCGCGCCTTGGCGACGAACGCCAGCGAGTTGGACTCGGCCGGATTCCACGCAACGCCGACCCGCTGCAGACCGGGCAGCATCTGCCGCGCGAGCTGAAACGACTTCTCGACCGGCGGAAACGACCCCTGGCCGATCATGAACGGCGCGTGCTTCAGCGGATTCGCACGATCGAGGCCCACGCCCGACACGAACGGATCGGCCACGAGCGTGAAGACGTGGCGCACCTTGCCTTCGCGGTTGTTGTTCGCGACCGCCTGCATCGACGGCGTGCTCGTGGTGATGACGAGGTCGTATTCGCCGCTGACGACCTGCTTGGCGATCGCAATGCCGGTCGGCATGTCGCCGTGCGCGTTGAAGTGGTCGATCTTGATCCGCTCCCCGTCGAGGTATCCCCGCTCGGCCAGGCCCGCGACGGTCCCGGTCACCCCGTCCTCGAGCACCGGCGTCGTCGCATGCTGGACCATGGCGATCCGGAAAACCGAGTGCGCGCCGGTGTCGCGGCGTCCGCGATCGGCCACGAGCAGAATCGCCGACGCGGCGGCGATGAGGAGGATGCCGAGAGCCAGGCGTTTGACGGCAGTACGCATCAGCACAACCAGAAGTGCTCGGGGTGTTCTCGGGGCTCGGGGTGTTCGGCGTGCGCGAGGTTGTCGCCGGTGCTCCGGATGCTCGGGCGCAAGCCAGCTCTAGTATATGCGCCCTGTCCAGACGGCGCGACGGATCGCTAGAAGACGACGTCGAGCCGGATGGGGTGCGGGGTCACGGTGAGCGAGTATCGCCGCTGACGGCCGTCCGCTTTCACGAGGACGTCGCGGATGCCGAGATCGATCGGCAGGTCCTCGAGCGGCGTATCGCCGACACGCTGACCGTCGATCCAGACCTCTGCGACGCTTGCGGCGGTGACCGTCAGCCGCGAGGGCGGCGGTGCGACCGAGAGCGACAGGACGGCGCCTGGTTTCAGATCGAGGCGGCGGATCTCGTGGTAGTCGAGCGGCGCGCTGTCCAGATGCAGTTCGTGCGGACCAGGGGGCAGCATCGCGCGTCCCCGCTCGTCGAGATGCACGCGCCGTCCGTTCTCCGTCACCTGCAGATCGAAGGGCGCAAAGAGTGCCACCCATCCTGCATAAATCGCCTCGAACACGTCGCGCGTCTCGCCCGCCCGGACGACGACGGTGCGGCGGACGACACCGTCGGCCGCTTCGAGCGTCAACTCGTGAGAGCCGGCGCCGACCTGCTCGATGACCAGCGGTGACACGCCGCGCTCGCGTCCGTCCACCGAAACGTGCGCGCCGGGCGGATCGGTCCGCACCTCGATTGCGCCCGAGCGCGCAGCCGTCGGCGCAACAACCTTCGGCGGGGAGCTCCGTGGCGAGGGCTCCGCCGTGGCCGCAGCCGCGGCCGCCAACCTGACGCGTTTCGCCGCACGCGGCAGCGCCGACACCGTCCGAACCCACGACGCGCGGACGGTCGAGCCGATCGTGAGGAGCACGGCGATCATCGCGCTGCCCACCGCAAGCGTCGCGGCGCTCTTTCGTGCGTACGGCAGCAGCCGCCCCCCAACGCCCGCAACGTTCACCTCGCGTTGAACGCGCGCGAACCCGACAGCTATCGAATCCATCGCACGACCCGCGGCGTCGGCCACGGCGGCGCCGGTGGACGCCACCGTTTCAGAGACGGCGCGCATGCGCGAGGAGCGTTGCTTGCTCTCGCTTTCGAAGTCTGCCTCCGCCGGCACAGAGACGACCTCGATCGCGGGCTGATTCGCGGCCTCGTCCCGAGCAGCGGTCGGGAGCGCGATGTGCACGGGCACCTGGGCGACCGCTGGCGCGATCGGAGGTGCTGAGGCGAGCGAGGGCGACAGCGGCGCTTCTTCGCGCACGGATCGTCGCTCGCGACGCAGCCTGGCCCATTCGATTGCAGCCGCCGCCGCAGCCGCGACATCCGCCGGTGACGGCCCCGTCCGATCGTCAAGCGGATCGTCGCCGCGGGCGACGACGTGCAGCGGCGGGAACGATCGGTCAGTAGTGTTCATGGAGCGGGAATGCGTGCGTCTGCAGAGTGCAAGACACAGTCCCGCAGGCAAGTCAGAATTGCGCGCCGCCTCGCGAGCGAACGTTCGCGAACGTGCAGAGAATCGAAATCACGCTTACAAAACCGTGCGCCAAACGGCGCGACGCCGGATGTGCGGTTGGGAAAGTCGGCGCGGCGACATGGCGGCTGGCTTGCACCGTCACGCGCGGAATACGCCTGCATCCGTGCTGACCACCGCCACCTCGCTCGTCGACGACGAACCTGACCTGTCCGGCCGCGCCGATGCGCTCCGGACCGCCGATCGCCACCTGGACGAGCTCCGGGCGGCGCTCGATGCGAAGCTCGAGACGCTGGAATCGGCGCTCGCTGGCGGCCGGCCGGAGATCGCGCTCGGCCCGCTCGTCCTGGATCTGTCGCGGCTCGCGACCGACGAAGCGCACGCCACGGCGCGACGCGCGTGCCTCGAGACCGAGCTCGGGGCCGAACGCGAGATGGCGCGCGTCCGGGCCTCCGCCGAGTCGGCGATTGCTGCCGAACGGGCGCTCGCGCATCAGGCCCGGTCGGCGCTGAAGGAGGCCGACGAGCGGTGCGAGATGCTGGAAAGTCGGTGCGCGCAGCTGGAGGGGCGGTGCGCGCAACTGGACCAGGACGCCGCCGATGCGACCGACCGGACGGCCACGCTGGAGCGCGCGCTCGCCACGTTGCGCGACGATCACGGACGGCTGACCGCGACGCTCGAGCACGAACGCACCGAAGCCGCCGCCGTCGTCCTTCGGGCCGACGCCGTCGCGCAGGCGCTCGCCGACGAGCGCCGAATCGTCGCCGACCAGCGGCACAACCTCGAGCGCGCCGAGGCCGACCGATCCGAGCTCGTGCGCGAGCTGGCAGCGGCGCGGGCAGAACTGGCGCGCGAGCTGGTCGCGGCGCGCGATGCCGGCAGGCAGCTCGCCGCCGCGATCGAGAAGGAGCGCGCGTCGGCTGCCTCGCTCCAGCAGCGGCTCAATGCGGCCAGCGGCGCACTGGATGCCGAACGGCACACCGTAGCCGGCCTGAAAGCGGCGGTCGAGGAGCGGGAGCGCGCCCTCGCCGATCGCGAGTCGGTCGCCCGCGAACGCGACCTGGCGGTCGAGGATCGCGAGCGGCTCGGGCACGAGCGCGATCGGCTGATCGAAGTGCGCGATCGCCTGATCGCGGAGGTCGATCGAATCGCGGCGGAGCACGAGCACGTCACCTCAGAGCACGAACGAACCACCGCGGAGCGCGAACGGGCGATTGGCGAATGCGATCGCCTCGCCGACGAGCGCAACCGCCTGCTCGCCGAGCGCGAGCGGCTGACGGCCGACAGGGACGCCGCGATCGGCATGCGGGACGAGGCGCTCGCCGAGCGCGACCGCGTGATGTCGGCGATGGAGCGGGAGCGCGCGGAGCTCGAGGCGGCCGGCGGCGACCTCGATGCCGAGCTCGCAGCGGTTCGAACCGACCGCGACCGCGCGCACGCCGCGATGGACGCGCTCCAGCAGGAAATGCGCGCGCTCCGGGCCGCGCGCCAGCGCGAATCGGACGACGGTCGTCGTCAGGACGAAATGCACGCCGCCGCGCGGGCCCAGATCGAACGCGCCCTCGCCGAGGCGCAGGCGCGGGCGGCCGAGTCGCTCGACGAAACCGAACGGCGCCTTCAGGCGGCCGCCGCCGAAGCGTCGCGGCGCGCCGAGGCAGCCATCGCTGACCGCGATCGGCTCGCCGCGGACGCGGAAGCTGAACGGGAGCGAGCGGCGTTCATGCTCGCCGACCTCGAGGCTCGCTTCGCCGAGGCGGAGAACCGGCACGAGGCGATCTGTCGCGCCGCGGACCGCCGCATCCTCGAGCTCGAAATGGAGCTTCACGCGCAGCGCGCCGCGGTGATCCCGCAAGAGAGCGCCGCGTCGGCGACGACGGCGGTGTCGGTGTTCAACGATGCGGGCGACGTGATCGGGATGGAGCTCGTCGAAGCGCCGCCCGACGCCGCACGCGAACGGCGCGCAGCCGCGCAGCCGATCCATCGGGCCGATCGGTACGCGTTTCCGTCGGAGGTCTCCATCCAGATCGACGCGGATCCGGCGCTGCTGGTCGATCTCTCGACCTGCGGCGCCCAGGTGCTGTCACTCAAGACGCTGCGGCCGAACAGCACCGTCCGGATGCAGCTGCCGGCCACGCCTCCAATCGTCTGTCGCGCGAAGATTGTGTGGGCGCAGCTCGAGTCCGACGGCGACCGGCTGCGCTACCGGGCCGGCGTGAACTTCCTCGATCCCGACCAGGGCGCGATCGAAACGTTCCTGACGCGGTACGTCCGGGACCGTCTCACCGAATAGCGCGCGTTCAGCGGGTCCGCGCCGCGCGGAAGGTTTCGGCGGCACCGCGTGCCGTGAACTCCACGCGACGGCCCGCCGCTTCGCCGCTCACCTGGTACGTTCCTGCGAGCTGAAGGAAATCGGCGTCAGCCGCACGGCTCGTCCCGATCGCCTGGTCCACGGCAAATGTCAGCCGGAGATCCACGTCGGCGCCATGGGCGGTGATCTCGACCCGGTCCGGCTGTCCCCCTGCGTCGTGCTCCGCAATGGCCACCTCCGTCGTCATCGCGACGGGACCGTCCGGCCCCATGACGCCAAGGAAGCCCGGAACCCGTTCCGGATCGGCGACCGAGGCCGGCGGGAACACGCGTCCGAACACGAACGACAGGTCGTCGTGCGCCACCTGGCCCCACTGCCAGCGCACGTCCTGCCAGAATCCCCAGTTGTGATCGTGGTAGCCGATGGCGCGATCCAGTAAGAGCCGCTCGCCGCCGATGACGAGCGACCCGGAGAGCGGCCCGGACAGGACCGGCACGACGTATCCGGACAACCATCCGCGCGCGCCGTGCATGACGGTCGGCGGCATCGAGCGTCCGGGCACCGCGTCGAGCGTCAACGTGCCGGCGAGCGGCGTGCGCGGTGCCGCCTCGCCCACGAGCTGCAGCGAAATCCGGTACTGCAGGCCGTCGAGCCGGACCGCGCTGCCGCCAACGTCGAGGTCCGGTGCTCGCGAGAGGAGATCGCGCGGGTCGAGCAGGGCGGGACCGGACGACACGAAGTTCTCCGTGCGGTTGCCGCGCTGCAGCTGCAGACGCACGCCGGCCGGACGCTTCCCGGCGGGATCGAGCGGACCGACCATGAACGTCAGGTAGAAGCGTACGGATCCGTCGGGCGTGCGGCCGTTGAAGTACAGCCACTCGGCCCACGACGCCTGGAACTCCGGCACAGTCGGCGGCGTGTGGAAGCGATCCATGTTCCGAAGGACGTCGGAGCGATCCGGCGACGCCCACGCGCGATCGGACGGCGTATCGCTCCACCCTGGCGCGCTCGACGTTTCTTCGTCGTGGATCGCGCGCTCCAGGCTCGGAATGCCTCCCCGAACGATGACCGGCTGAGGCTTTGTCGCGGTCGCGAGATAGAACGTCGCACGCCGCGACGGCGATCGAACGGCGATCTTCTGCTCGAGCGGGCCGGCGCCAAGCACGCTCGAGAGCAGGAAGCGCGCGTTCTCGATCGGTCCGAACCGCCCGCCGATCGCGAGATCGCCGCCACCCTGCAGGGCGGGCGAGCGTGCCTGATCGAGAATCACTTCGCCGACGCCGAGCAGAATCGCCATGACCGCGACGCCGAAACCGAAGCCGCACGCCAGGACCAGCGAGCGGATCGGCCGGTTGGCCAGCGACCGGATCGCGAGCTTGAGGATCATGCGGTCCGAATCGCGCCGCTTGCCATTGCCAGCCGCGTCCGAGCGCGCGCGGCAAGTGCGGGGTTGTGCGTGACGAGCACGATCGCCGTGCCGTCGCGGTTCACGCGATCGAAGAGCGCCGCCACGTGTTCGCCCGTGTCCTCGTCGAGCTCACCCGTCGGCTCGTCGGCCAGGAGAAGCGCCGGCCGGTTCGCGAGGGCGCGCGCGATCGCAACACGCTGCATTTCTCCGCCCGACAGCTGCGACGGCAGGTGCCGCGAGCGGTCCGCCAGCCCGACGTACTCCAGGAGCTCGGCGGTCCGGCGGCGTCGCTCGGCGGATCCGATGCCGGCTTCGGCCTGCGGCAGCTCCACGTTTTCCCAGGCGGTCAGCATCGGCAGCAGAAAAAACCGCTGAAATACGAACCCGATCCTGAGCAGGCGGATGCGCGTCCGCTCGCCCTCGCCGAGCGTCCCGACGTCGCGGCCTTCGAAAAGCAGCGTCCCACTCGTTGGCGTGTCCACGCAGCCCACGAGCTGCAGCAGCGTCGACTTGCCGCAGCCCGACGGCCCCGTGATCGCCAGGTAGTCGCCGGCATCGACCCGCAGCGACACGTCGCGAAGCGCTTCGACAGCACCGGCCGCCATCGGGAACACGCGCCGGAGACCGCGTGCGTCGACGACGGTCATGAGACGAGCTCCCGGCGAAGGGTCGCGGAAATGGGCAGGGTCGTCGCCAGCCAGATCGGATACGCGGCCGCCGCGACGGCCGTGGCGACGAGAAGCACGCCATGGAGCACGACGGCCCGAGGCTCGTAGACGAAAAAATGCAGCTGCTCGGGGAGGCCGGGCATGCGGCGCAGGATGTTGTCGAGCATCGTCGCCATTGCGCCGCCAAGCGGGAGCGCGATGAGTCCGCCCGCGCCGACGAGCCAGGCAGATTCGCAGAGCAGCATGCCCGCGATATTGGCCCGCGCAATTCCGATCGCGCGCAGCGCCGCGATTTCTCCCAGCCGCTGGTTCACCGAAACCGTCAGCAGTGTCGCCACGAGCAGCACGCTGAACACGGCGGTGGTCGCCGACAGCACGGCCGAGATCTGGCGAAAGTACGAGAAGCCGTTGCGATTGAACTGTTCGATGAGAGCCTCGTTCGAGAACACCCGGACGTCCGGACGAAGCCTGGCAATCGCGAGAACGGCGGCGTCGATGCCGGTTTCAGGGTTCGAGGAGGCGAGAATGACATCCGCCGCGTCGTCTTGTCCCGGACTGCCGCGGACCATGTCCAGGCCCTCGCTGGTGGTTGCCACGGTGAAGTCGCCCGCAGCGTCGAACCCGAAGTCGGCGACGCCGACGACCTGACCGGCCACTGCCGGCAGCACCGACGCTTCGCCGTGAATCGTCGGCCTGATCTGGAGCGTCGAGCCGGGCTCGGTGTGAAACGCGGCGGCGAGTGGACGTGCAACGACGAGCGGCAGCACGCCGGCCGGGGCGGCGCCGAGATTCCGTCCGCGAACAATCCGCCACGTGCTGTCACCCGACCGGCTGCTCCCGATGAGCGTGACGGCGCGTTCGCGTTGACCCGGCGCGCTGACCCACGCCTGTTCGAGCCGAATGACGGCAACGTCGGACACTTCCGGCAGCTTGGCCATCTCGTCCGCCAGCTTCGATGCGCCGACGACGGGCAGCCGGAGTCCGGGCAGCCCGGTGCTGCCGAGCACCCGGACGTCGTAGCCGCCGGCGCGAACCATGTCGGCAAACGACAGCAGCAGACCCCGCGAGAGGAGCAGCATGTCGAAGTTGAGCGCGCCGATGATCGCCACGCCCGCGACCGCGAGGATCGAGCGGGTCTTGTAGCGCACGGCCGTGCGTCTGGCGAGCGTGAAGGCCGTCATCTTCGGACGAGTGCCGCCGGCGCACGGCGGACCAGGGTCCAGGCCGCGGCGCCGCCGGTGACGATGCCGATGGGAAGTGCGATCGCGAGGCAGCGGAGTGCGATCGACGGGGTGATGCGGACGAACACGAGGGTGGTGTCGTACCGTGCCTGGAAGAACGCGTTGATGCCGAACTGCGCGACCCAGGACAGCGCGATCCCGACGAGCGCCCCGACGGCAGCGATGGCGACCCCCTCCACGAGGATGGCGGTCACGATGGATCGGCGCGAGACGCCGATGAGCCTCAGCATGCCGATGAGGTCGCGGCGTTCTTCGGCCCGGATCACCATCAGCGCGAGCAGGAACGCGGTGCTCCCCACGATGGTCACCGCGGCGATCGCCTGATGGAAACGGTCGAGCACCGCGAACGGATCGCCCTCGCGGGGCCGGGCAGTGGGATGAACCGCGACACCAAACGCGCGACGGCCGATCTCATCCGCGACCGCGTCGATGCGTGCGCCCGGCGCCACCTGGACATTGATCGCGTCGACGGCTTCGGTCGATTGCGGATCGGCCGGGTCGGCGGAGAGCGCGATCACATCCGGCAGATGCATCCGGGCTTCGAGCCGCTCGACGTTGAAACGCATCGGATCCGGCGTTGGTTCGTAGATGCCGGCGATGCGGAAGCTCGCGCCGTGCGAACCCATCGGATCCGCAGTCAGCGTCACGACGTCGCCTGGCTCGAGATGCCGCTGGGCCGCGAGCTGCCGCGAAACGAGAATCGCGGGCGGCGCGTCCATGCCGTCGCCCGCCGCCGCGGCCGCGGTCAGCAGCGCGAGTCCACACGATACGAAGAGGAGGAGGCGGCGCGGGCCCACCGTTTGATTATCGACCGGATCGATGGCGCGCTTCCGAACGGCGGGTGCCGGATCGGCTGCTCCGGCTGGCAGTATCGTCACTGGCGCGGCGACTTCTACCCCGCCGAGCTGCCGCAGAGCCGATGGCTCGAGTACTACGCCGAACGGTTCGATACCGTCGAAATCAACAACACGTTCTATCGCCTGCCCGAGGCCGCGACGTTTGCGGCGTGGGCCGCGCGCGTGCCGTCGGCGTTCCTCTACGCAGTCAAAGCGAGCCGCTACCTCACGCACATGAAGAAGCTGCGCGAGCCGGAGGAGGCGATCGATCGACTGTTCTCCCGAGCCGTGTCGCTCGGCCGACATCTGGGGCCCGTGCTCTATCAGCTTCCGCCGCGGTGGCCGGTGGACGTGGCGCGATTGACGGCGTTCCTCGCCGCCCTGCCGAAGCGCCGCCCTCACGCGGTCGAATTCCGCGACCCGAGCTGGTACGTGCCGGAGGTGTTCGCCGCGCTCGATCGCTACCACGTCGCGCTCTGTCTTCACGACATGGCCGGGTCGGCGACCGCCCGCCAGGCGGTCGGCCCCTTCGTGTACGTGCGCTTTCACGGAACCTCGCGCTACGGCGGCCGCTATCCGGACGCCCACCTCGAAGACTGGGGCGACTGGCTGGCCGCGCAGCTCGCGTCGGGGCGGCCCGTGTACGCGTACTTCAACAATGACGTCGGCGGGCATGCGCCGCGGGACGCGCTGCGGCTGCGCGAGGCGGTCGCCAGACGCGCCGGCGACCGGCGGCTCGCGGGCGCGGTATGATCGGCGCCCGATGGCCAGCCTCATTGAAGCAATCGAACTGAAGCGGAAGATGTTCTTCGAGTACGAAGGGGCTCCCTACCATTGCCTCGACGTCGACATCTCCAAGCCGACCGCCCGCGGTGGTCAGACGCTCGTGCGCGTCAAAATGCGCAATCTGCTGACCCGCTCCGTCTTCGATCGCACGTTCAAGGCGGGCGAGAAGTTCAAGGAGCCGGACCTCGAACAGGTGGAGGCGGCGTTCCAGTACGGGGGCGCCGACGGCTACCACTTCATGGACCTCGAGTCCTACGACACGCTGACGCTCGGCGCCGACATGATCGGCGACGACCGCCAGCTGCTCGCCGACAACCTCGTCGTCCAGATCCATAAATTCAATGGCAACCCGATCGGCGTGCAGTTTCCGCCGCACGTGGAGCTGACCGTCACCTCCACCGAGCCTGGCGTCAAGGGCGACACCGCCAGCGGCGGCGTCACCAAGCCGGCGGTCCTCGAAACCGGCCTCGAGATCCGCGTCCCGCTCTTCATCAAAGAAGGCGAGCGCGTAAAGGTGCACACGGAAACCCGCGAGTTCGCCGGCCGCGCCTGACCCCAATCGGCCGTCACACCGGGCCGCGAGAACGAGGCGCCACGCGCAGGCACACGGCCACACCCAACAGCCCAGCCGTATTTCCCCTCCGCCGATTCCTGGTGTGGGCACCCCGCTTGCTCAATCACCCACCATGAAGGCAGAAGAGACGATCGCTTCCTGCGAACGCGAATGGATGCACGCCGTGGAACGCGGCGATCGGGACGCGTGTTCCGCGTGGCTGTCCGACAACTACACCGAGATCACGGGAGTCGAGGGCGGCGAGTTCCGAATCCGCTCGCGCGACGATTGTCTCGCCACGCTCGACGCCAACGCCGGCGAACATCTGGTGCTCGACGACATCTGCGTGTCGGTCCACGGCGGAGTCGCGATCGCGTCGTGCCTCGTCTCGCGTACGACGACCACGGCGGGCGTCGAGAGCGCGGTCCACGGATTTCTCACCGACGTGTGGTCTCAGGACTCCGACAAGTGGCGGCTCATCGAGCGCCACATGAGCCGTCCTCTCGAGAGAACGACGTAACCCGACGGGTCGGGCATCCTTCCTGCAGTGGTTCTGGTCGAGGAGGATTCGATGCTCTACACACTAGCCGTCATCCTGCTGATCGCGTGGCTGCTCGGCGTGGTGGGCACCTACACGATTGGTGCGTTCGTCCACGTGCTTCTCGTCATCGCCATCGTGCTGTTCATTGTCGGCCTGCTGAGCGGCAGACGAACAGTCGTCTAGAGGTCAGGCGCGCGGGCGGCTCAGCTGTTCGCGCCGAACGTGCCGAACGGCACTGGGGGGAACCATGAATCAGGATGAGCTGAAAGGCAAAGCCGAAGCGTTGAAGGGCAAGGTCAAACAGGCCGCCGGCGACTTGACCGACAACGAGAACCTTCACGACGAGGGCGTGGCCGACGAGTTTGCCGGGAAGACTCAGGACGCGCTTGGCCGCGGCCGACGCAAAGTCGGCGAGGCCATCGAAGACATCGGCAACAGCATCAAAAAGTAGCGCGCCGCGCCGTGGCCGGCGGGCATACCGCCGGTCACGGTCACCGCCTCGGACTGGATTTTCCGGCGGCGCGTCCCAGGCGTACGACGATGTCGTATTCCTGCCTGGTGACCGGCTGCACCGAGAGGCGGCTTCCCTTTTTCGTCACCATCATCTCTTCGAGACCCTTCGTCCGCTTCAAGATGTCGAGCGGCACGATCGCCGGGAATCGTTCGACGAACGCGATGTCGACCATGTACCACGTCGGCGACTCCGCGCGGCTGTCGGGCTCGAAGTACTTGTGCCCTTTCTTCCACGCGAATGCATCCGGATATCCAGCCCTGGCGATTTCGGCCAGGCCGGTGACCCCCGACGGCTCGGCGTTCGACGCGTAAAAGAGCACGCCGTCGCCGACCTGCATCTCGTCACGCATGAAGTTCCGGGCCTGATAGTTGCGGACCCCTTCCCAGCTCGTCCGGCCATCACGCGCGAGATCGTCGATCGTGTAGGCGGCCGGCTCGCACTTCATCAACCAGTAGCGTCGAGGCATCAGAGGCTCGCGTCTCTCGTTTCGCGCGTCGCCAGCAGGCCGACGATGGTCAGCACGGCGGACAGCGAAAGGTAGTAGCCGACGTACTGCAGGCCGAAGCGCGTCGCCAGCCAGGTGGCGATGTAGGGCGCGAGCGACGCACCGAAGATGCCGGCGAAGTTGAACGTGAGCGAGCTGCCGGTGTAACGCACGGCCGTTGGAAAGAGCTCTGAAAGCACCGTGCCGAGGGGACCGTACGTCAGCCCCATGAGCGACAGCCCGACGACCAGTGTCATGAGCGCTCCGGCCGGGCCTGATTCGAACATCGGCTGGAACACGAACCCGAAGAGCGCGATCCCCATCGACACCCACAGCAGCGTCGCGCGCCGGCCCCGCTCGGCGAGGACCGCGCTGATTGGAATCGCCACGGCGAAGCACACGACGCCGGCGAGCTGCATGACCAGGAATCGCTCGCGGCTGTACCGAAGGGCCGTGGTTCCCCACGACAGCGCGAACACGGTCATCAGGTAGAACAGCACGAACGTCGCGAGCGACACGAGGATGCCCATCACCAGCGTGCGCAGGTGATCGCGGAACACGACGAACATCGGCACGCTGACACGCCCTTCGCGGCTGACCGCCGACTGGAACACCGGGGTCTCCGTGATCGTGAGCCGGACGTACAGTCCCACGAGCACGAGCGCGGCGCTCGCCAGGAAGGGGATGCGCCAGCCGAACGCGAAGAACTGCGCGTCGGTCAGCGCGGCCGACAGGGCAAGGAACACGCCGCCGGAGAAGAAGAAGCCGATCGGCGCGCCGAGCTGCGGAAACATCCCGTACCACGCGCGCCGCCCGGGGGGCGCATTCTCGATGGCGAGCAGCACGGCTCCGCCCCATTCGCCGCCGAGGCCAAGCCCCTGTCCGAAGCGGCACAGCGCGAGCAGCAGCGGCGCCAGCACCCCGATGGTTCCGTACGTGGGCAGCAGCCCGATCGACACCGTCGAGATTCCCATCGTCAACAGCGCCGCCACGAGCGTGGTTTTCCGGCCGATGCGATCGCCGAAGTGTCCAAAGAGCGCCGACCCGATCGGTCGCGCGAGAAAGGCGATCGCAAACGTCGCGAGCGAGGCGAGGACGGCCGAGGCGGGATCGGTGCCCGGAAAGAACAGCTTCGGAAATACGAGCACCGCCGCGGTGGCGTAGATGTAGAAGTCGAAGAACTCGATGGTCGTGCCGATCAGGCTGGCGAACAGCACCTGACCCGGCCGGTTGACCGCCGGCCGATCGCTCGTCTGGATGTCCGTCATATCGACTCCGCCGCGCCGGAGGGGCGCGAGCGGTCAACAGCATACTGCGAGAGGACCGCCCGATTTCAGCGCGTGGCGCGCACGCAGCGGTCGAGCAGGACGCTCCTGGCGAGCGACCACCCTTCGAGCGCGAGCGACAGGCCCTGCGTGGCCGCCACGCTCACGGCGGCTGAATCGGCGATGAACGCCGCGCCGTTGTCGTCCCCGTAGACGGCGACGATGCGCGCGTGCGTGGGATCGGTCTGGGGGTTGAGCGTACGGAGCTGGTCGTCGGGCTGGAACCAGTCGACCCGGTTGAACGGACCCGCAGCCGCGGCGACGTTCCGGAGCGCCGCCATGCTGACGAGCCGGGGGATTTCGCGCGCCAGCCGTCGTCCGAGCTCGTCGTAGGTGAGCAGCGCCGACAGATCGGCCCGGCAGTCGTCGGACATCGCCGAGATGTTCCGCGGCACCGGTCCGAGCTGCATCATCGGATTCAGCTGCTGGCGGAGCGTCGCGCTTTCGAGGATGGCGGCCGCGAGATCGCGCGCCTCGGGTGGCGGCGGAACGTCGAGCGGCCGGTCGGGATCGGTGCGGCTGGAAGAGATCGCATTTTCGACGGCGGCCGTTGACGGGCACCGGGCCTCCTGGGCGGCGGACACCGCCGCGGTCCGCTCGCCGGGAGCGATGACGGGGAGCGGCACGGTGAACGCCATCTGGCCCGAGCGCAGCACGATGCCGTCCTGCACGAGTCGGTGCCAGGGTGTCACCGGATCGAGCCGGCTCACCCGTGTGCCGTTCAGCGTGACCCCGAAAATTTGACGCGTGACCGACGGCCGGTTGATCACCGGCGCAATCAGATCCTGGTCGATCCGGAGCGCGTCGTCCTGACATACGGCGGCTTTCAGGCTGTCGGCTTTGATGGCTTCCGGATGATCGCGGAGAAACGCCGCGAGCGTCTTCGCCGCTCCGTCGCCGCCGTGCCGAGCGCGCCGGACGCTCTCGACGAAGGCGGCCGCGAACTCGGTCCGCCGCTCGGCGCGGGTTGCATCGCACCACGTGCGCTGCAGGTCGTCCTCGCGCCGGCGCGTGGCGGCGAGTGCGCCGTCGGCGGCGGAGCGGAAACACTGATCCCGAATCGCGGCCGCGCGGAGGGCGACGGCTGCGTGGCGGTCGGGGCTGGCGGCGGGGGCCTGCGCGGCGACGGCCGTGCGGCGCTCGGCGATGACGCCGGCAGTCGTCGCGAAGACGACAGCCAACAGCATCCGTGCGGCACACGCGGACAGCTGGTGCATCAGGCGCGCGGAGGTCATGCGTTCGAGCTCGATTCTACTGCCGTATCCATACGCTCGAGTCGACACGCAAACGGCACGCCCGCAGCGCCGCTTCGCACGCTCGCCTGACTTGCAAAAGGAAGCCCGCTCACAGGCGCAGGGCACGTTCGTTGCTGCTCACCCCAATCCGGAGGCCCTCCATCCCACGCGCCGCGCGACAGCCCACCACGACCGCACGCGAGCTCAGGCAGACGATGAAACGCGTGTTCGGCGTGAGCACGTTCCGTCCCGGACAGGAGGACGTCATCCGCGCCGTCCTGAGCGGCCGGGACACGCTTGCGATCATGCCGACCGGCAGCGGCAAGTCGCTGTGTTACCAGCTCCCCGGCCTCCACCTCGAGGGGACGACGGTCGTCGTGTCGCCGCTCATCTCGCTGATGAAGGACCAGACGGACAAGCTGACCGGGCTCGGCATCGACGCGTCGCAGTTGAACAGCGCGCTGACAAAGGAGGAAGCCACGCGTTCGCTCGACGCGATCCGGAGTCGTCGAGCGGAGTTCGTGCTGACCACCCCTGAGCGACTGGCGGACGATCCCGACTTCGTCGCGACGCTCGCGCGCAACCGGATCGCGCTCGTCGTGGTTGACGAGGCGCACTGCGTGTCGGAATGGGGGCACGACTTCCGCCCGGCGTACCTGTCGCTCAAGGACACGTTCGACCGCCTCGGTTCGCCCCCGGTGCTGGCGCTCACGGCAACGGCGACACCGGACGTCGTCGACGACGTCGTTCGCGAACTCGGCCTGCGCGAGCCACGCGTGGTCAATACCGGCATCTACCGTCCGAACCTGCGGCTCGAGGTCCGCCGCACCGCGAGCGAAGACGATAAGCGGATGCGGCTCGTCGAGCTGCTGCGGGAAATCGATGGGAGCGGCATCGTCTACGCCGCCACGATCAAGCAGGTCGAGGCGATCCACACCGAGCTCGCGGCCGCCGGCTTCGAGGTGGCGCGCTACACGGGGCGCCTCGGCCGTCATGAGCGGAGCGAGAACCAGGAGCGCTTCATGGGAGGCGAGCTCAAGGCGATCGTCGCGACCAACGCGTTCGGCATGGGGATCGACAAAGCGGACATCCGCTTCGTCATCCACTACGCGATTCCGGGGTCGCCGGAGGCCTACTATCAGGAAGCCGGTCGTGCCGGTCGCGATGGCGCCGACGCGCGATGCATCCTCCTCTTCCGCCTCGAGGACCGGCGCATCCACCGGTACTTCATCGGCGGACGCCACCGCGGCGCCCGCACGCGGCTGGCGCAGAAGCAGCTCGACCCGTCAGCCGCCGACGCGAAGCTCCGCGAAGAGGACGCGCGGCGCGAGCGCGACGAAGAGAAGCTCGAGCGGATGCTGCTCTACGCGCAGTCGCCCGAATGCCGATGGAAGTTCCTGCTCGAGTACTTCGGCGAAGACGAGGGCCTGTCAGGATTCAAGTGCGGCACGTGCGACAACTGCCTCCATCCGGCGGAGTGGCAGGTCGCGCCTCCGCCCGAGCCACAGATCTTCGAGCACCCGGCCGAAAGCCCGTTGCCCCCGCCGGACCCTGCGGTGGCCGCGCGCGTAGACGCGGAGAGCGGCGCCCCGGGCGTGCGCCGCCGGCCACGCCTCCGACGCGGTCAGAAAGTGACGGTGCCGGAGTACGGGGATGGAGAGATTCGGGGCTTCGACGGCGACAAGGTCGAAGTCGCCTTCGCGGACGGCGAGCTGCGCAAGTTCAAGCGCGACTACCTCGAGCCGTCGCCTTGATGACGAACGGCACGCAGAGAACCGATCTGTCGTGCCCCTCGTCGTGGTTGCGTTCAGCGCGTCCCGGCGGTGCCAACGGCGCCGTTCACCTCATGCCCGCTCACCAGCTCGTCGACGACACGCGATGCGCCGTAGATGTTCCTGAGCGCTTCGAGAATGCCGCGCGAATCGACGCTCACCGCCCGGCCGGCGACATCGTCGTACGCATAACGCCACGGGAGCGACTGCATGTTGCCGTCGAAGATGATCCCGACGACCTCACCGGCGGTGTTCACGACCGGGGATCCCGAATTGCCGCCGATGATGTCGGCGGTCGACACGAAGTTGAACGGCGTGTTCAGGTTCAGCCGCCCTGCCCGCTTCGCATCCAGCCAGGTTTTCGGCAGCGCGAACGGATCCTTGCCGCCCATCTTCGTGGCGCGGTCGAAGGCGCCGCCAATCGTGGTGAACGGCGCGACGCGCGAACCTTTGGGCGCGGCGTCTCCAAGGCCGTCCTCGACGTAGCCTCGAACGGGACCGTAAGAGAGGCGAAGCGTAAAGGTGGCGTCCGGCGGCGCGTTGAACCCGGCCTGCGCGAACCGGAGGCGGCCGATCCGGCCGCCGGCAATCCGCTCGACCGATGCGACCTCGTCGTCGTACTTCGTCCGGTACGAGCGCGCTTCGGGGTCGAGCGCGCGCATCAGCACGATCATCGGGTCGGTGCTGTTCGCAATGGCCGCGGCACCCCCTTCGTAGAGACGCCGCCGGACCGCCGGGTCGTCGAGCGTGCTGCGCGACACGAGATCGCGTGCGACGGCTTCGGGCGTGCGGCCGGCGAGCGCGAGTTGCGTCGCCGGATCGGTCGGCAGCTTCTCCTGGAGCAGCGCGAGCGAGTCGGCGAGCACGACCTGCTCCATGTCTTTGTAGACCGGCTCGGCGGCGACGATTGACTGCTCGAGCGACGGCAGGGCCGCCTCGCTGTACTCGCGCAGGCGTTCGCCGTTCGGCTTCTCTCTCTCGGCCGCCACCCTGACCAGCGCCCGCGCGTAGCCGGCAAGGCTTCCCGCGAAGCCGCCGCGGCGCTCGATGAGCTGCAGCGGCAGGTAGATCTCGCGCTCCGTCCGGATCGCCTCAGCGATGGCAGACCACGGATCGCCGCCTTCGCCCGTTCCGTTCGCCTGCGCCGTGGCCTTGAGCGCCGTCTCCTCCGCCTGCTTGCGCTGGAGGAGGGGGCCGTCGACGAGGCTCGATCGATACACCTTGTTCCGCTTCAGGTTGTTCTCGATCCCGAAGATCGATTCCTGCGCGCGGCGGTAGTTCTCGGGCGACCCGGCGCCCCAGCGCTTCAGCACTGCGTCGCGCCGCATGCCGCTGTCGAGCGCGAGCGGCAGCGAGACGTCGCGGAGAAACGCGAGCTGCGCCATGGTGGCCAGACGATCGGTGGAGCCCGGATGGCCGCTGACGAAGACCAGGTCGCCTTCCTTCAGCGTGCCGGTGGACCACTTGAAATACTGATCCAGGTGCACCGGCCTGTCGTTCTCGTAGACCCGGAAGAACGCGATGTCGAGGTCGTAGCGCGGGAACTCGAAGTTGTCCGGGTCGCCGCCGAAGAACGCGATGTCGAACTCCGGTGCGAAGACGAGCCGGACATCGGTGTACTTCTTGTACCGATAGAGCTGGAAGACCGACGCCGAGTACAGCGTGACCACCTCGCAGCGGAGGCCGGTCGTGCGGCTGCAGTCGGATTCGAGCCGTGACATGTTGGCGCGCTGCTTCGCGCCGGCGGCGGCCGCCGCCAGTCCCGCGGTGGTCCCCTCGTTCACCTCGTTGGTGACATCGTCCATGCTCATGAGGACGTTCAGCTCGAGGTCGGGACATTTCGGCTCGTCGGCGGGAGTCCGCGCGTAGAAGCCGGTCTTGTAGAGATCCTTTTCCGCGGTCGAGATGCCGTGCAGGCAGGCCTGCGCGATGTGGTGGTTGGTGAACGCCAGACCGTCGGCGGAGACGAAGGAGCCGGAGCCGCCGGAGTTGAAACGGACCGATGACTTCTGCACGTGCTCCAGCCACGTCGGCGTCAGCGTGACGCCGTACTTCGCTTTGATGGCATCGACTGGCGCGTGATTGAACAGCCACATGCCGGCATCGGCGCCGGCAACGGCGCCGAGCGCCACCACGAGGCAGGCCGCGGCGAGGAGCGCTCTTTTCATCGCAGGACTCCTTGTTGTCTCATCCCCGTACCCGTTCCGCCCACGCTACCACGGACCGGGGGCATCGGCGGCTCGGCTGCGCGGCGGTTCAGGACCGCGCGGCGGCGACCTGTGCGAGGCGCGCGAGCTCGTCACGGTACAGCCGGAGCATCGTCCGCCGCGTGACGAACCGCTCGATGGCGCCTGAGATCCCTGATCGGCCCGGCATCTCGGTGCGGATGGTGACGACCGCCTCTTCGGCGGCGTCGCCGCGGTCCACCGTGAAGGAGGTGACGGCGGAGTTGGCGCCGGTATTCCGCTCGACGAGGACACGTCCGGGCTCCGGTTCGGTCACGGCCGCCCTGAACTCGTAGCGCCGTCCGAAAAGCGTCATCGTGAAGCGGATGACCGTGCCGTCTCCGACGCCGCCGGCTTCGACGGTCAGATCGGAAAAGGCGTCGGGCAGGATACGAGGATGGCCGTTGCGATAATCCGCGATGATTCCGTACACCCGCGCGGGGGGCGCCGGAATTCGCGCTGACGCGGACACGACGTACGCCGCCGACCGCTCGCTCATCGCTCGTGCGGCGCCCAGGGGACCAGCCGGCGCTCGACGCGGCGCAGCGTTTCGTGCAACCCGGCGCCGAGTGCCGCAGTCGTGAGGATGGCCACGTAGAGCCGATCGATCGAGAACGTCTGCCACGACAGCCACACGATGCTGCCGAGGCCCGTCGCCGGATTGACGAGCTCGCACGACACCGCGATCACCAGGGCGTTGCCAACCCCGATTCGCAGCCCCGTGAACACCTGCGGGAGACACGCGGGCACGTACACGTGCCGAACGAGGGCGGGGCGATCGGCGCCGTAGTTCGTGGCCATCTCCACCCACGCGGGGTGCACGTGCCGCAGGGCGTCGGCGGTATGGATGGCGACGATCGTGAGAACGGCGGCGGCGATCAACACGATCTTCGACGTCTCGCCGAGCCCGAAGAGAATCAACCCGAGCGGCAGCAAAACCAGTTTCGGCGTCGCGTTCAGCGCCGACAGCATCGGCTCGATCGCGCTCCTGGCGGCCGGAATGCCGCCGATGAACAGGCCGATCACAAACCCGGCGGCGGCACCGGCGAGCGATCCCGCGGCCGTGCGCGCCAGCGTCGCGGCCACGCCGGCGGCAAGCTCCCCACTGCCAATCATCCGGAGGGTGGTGACGAACAGCACGGAGGGCGGAGGCGCGAAGCTTCTGCTGATGAGCGACAACGCCGCGGCGGCCTCCCACGCAATCGCCGCGCCCACCGGCACGCCGATGCGCCAGAGCAGCCGATTCATGCCCGCGCCTGATGCAGGAAGCGCCGGTCGATCACCTGGTCCGCCTCGACGCGCGCGCGGGTGAATCCCTTCTTCATCGACCACCGCAGCATCCGCTCGATCGTGCCGTCGTCAATGGCGCCGTCCTCGGGCAGCCGGTCGCGACAGGCGGCGCGCACCGCGTCCGGGTCCATCCCGCTGCCCCGCGCGAGATCGTCCATCGCCCGAGGCGTCTTGCCCGCGCGGAACTCATGGACGCCGCGAAGGTACGCCCGGGTGAACGCGATGCCGGCGCCCGGATCGTCGAGCAGCGCCCGGCCGAACTGCATGAAGCTGTACTGGTAGTTCGGGATGATCGTTGCGATCGCCGGGCCCGGAATCACTTCGGGTGAGGAAAAGCCCATGTCGAGATCGACGACCGCGTCGATTCGTCCGGCGACGAGGGCGGGGGCGCTTTCCGACAGCCGCATCGGCGTCAGGCGCACGTCGTTCGTTTGAAGCCCGCGCGACTCGAGCAGGGCATCGAGCAGAAACGCCGTGACTCCCGTCGGCGCCGTGACCGCGACGCGCTTGCCGCGCAGCTGGTCGGCGCTCGTGAACCCGTCGGGAAAGCTCGCCCGGTGGCCGTGCACTTCCTGCGTGCAGCCGGCGACCGCCATGTCGCGCGCCGCGACGATCCGCGCCCGGCCGCCCTGCGCGACGGCGTTGAAGAGCGCCGGCGTCGCGCCGGCGAACGTGACGTCGATCTGTCCGGCCGCGAGGAGCGGAACCATCTGCGTCGTTTCCGTCAGCGGCTGGACGTCGAGCCGAAGGCCGGCGTCGCTGAAGAACCCGAGCTCGTCGGCGACGTAGAGCGGCGCAAGCGTGAAGCGCGGAAGCGTCGCGATCCGGATGACGCGCATCGCGCTGCGGCGGCACGACGCAAATGCCAGCGCCGGAACGGCTCGGAGCACGTCGCGACGCGAGACGCGATGCATCAACCGCTCACCTGGCGGCGAATGTCGGGCTCCGCCCTGACGCCGCTCGCGGCGCCGAGCATCCCCCAGATCCGCCGCTTCAGTTCGAGGAAAGCGCCGTCGAGCGGCAGCGTCGGCGTGCGCGGCCGGCGGAACGGCACAGAGATGGAGTCCACGACGCGCGCGGGCGGACCGTCAAGCACGAGGATCCGATCGCTCAGGAGCAGCGCTTCGTCGACATCGTGCGTGACGAAGATGACCGTCTTCGGATCGCGATCCCATGCATCGAGCAGCTCCTGCTGCAACACGCACCGCGTCGCGGCGTCGAGGCCGGCGAACGGCTCGTCCATCAGCATCGCAGCAGGATTCGCGAGGAAGCACCGGATGACCGCCACCCGCTGCTTCATGCCGACCGACAGCTGTGAGGGGTACGCGCGCTCGCGCCCGGCAAGGCCGAATCGCGCGAGCAGCTCACGCGCCCGCGCTTCCCGTTCCATCGCGGCAACACCGCGCATCTTCAAGCCGAACGTCGCGTTCTCGAGGACCGTCATCCACGGAAACACGCTGTCTTCCTGGAAGACGAGCAGCATCCGGCCGTCGCCGTCGTTCGGACCCGGCGTCCGCAGCACGCGTCCGCGGCGCGGCTCCACGAGCCCGGCGAGCGTCCGCAGGAGCGTCGTCTTGCCGCAGCCGCTCGGGCCGATGATGCCGAGGAATTCGGCGTCGCTCGCCTCGAACGACACGCCGTCGAGCGCGGCGACGCGCCCGGGGCCACGGCCGACGGTCACCGCCAGATCCGAAACCGTTACGCGCATGAATGAGTCGGGATCGTGTGTTCTATCGTACGGTATATCCGCCGCACGCAAGCCAGGTCTGTATCACCGCGGCAACTGATTTTTCATGCAGCGGCGCGCGGAGGGCGATGGAGCCGTTCTCTCCTTCCCGGTCAGAGTCTTAACGATGTCACCTGCCCGTATCCCGAAAGTGTTTGCGCATGGGCGATGGCATTCCGATGACGAATTGGATACAGCTGCCCGCTGCTGGCGCGCGGCCATCCTCGAGGCCGCCGGCAGCCCGCTCTCCCCGTTCGCGGCGGTCCTGCCCGCTTCGCCCGACGGCGTCGCGCTTTTCGCGGCCGCCACCGGCGTGGAAGCGGCGCCGGGGTTCATCGGTCCCGACCCGGAGACGTGGCCGTCTGCGCTTCCACCCGGCATCTCCATCGCGTTGATTCCAACGCTCGCCCATCTCGCTCCCGAGGCCCGGCGCCGCGGCTGGACGCCGATGGTGCTGCCCAATCCCACGCCGCTGTCGCCGGCACCCGTGTTCGAGCCGTTCTCGGGGCCGGGCGTCATTACCTTCACCTCCGGATCGACTGGCGCGCCGAAGCCGGTGTTTCGAATCCGCGACCGGAACTGCACTGCCGCAGCCGCCCGCTCGCACGCGCTCGGCCTCCGCGCCGGCGACGGCATCATCGTCGGCGTCACGCTCGTGCACGGGCAGGGCATGAACATGCTGATCGCCGCCATGTTGCTCGGCGGACCGTTGGCGTTTCTTCCGCCGACCAATCATCGGGCCGCGCTGGCGACGCTTTCGATGCCGGAGTTCCGATGCTGGCGAGCAACGCCGCATTTCGCCGACGTCCTCGGGCGATGCACGCTCGTCGAACCCGCGGTGGCGCCCCCGGTCTGCGTGCTTTCGAGCCCCGTCTCCCGTTCGGTGTTCGACCGCTTCCTCGATCGCTTCGGCGTGCCGCTCCGTCAGGCGTACGCGTCGAGCGAAACCGGCGCCGTGTCCGTCGACGGGCGGCCCGCCGCGGCTGTTCAGCCCGGAACCGTGGGGACGCCGCTGCCCGGTGTCGAGATCAGTGTTGGCGAGCAGCCAGGTTCGCCGCTGCCATTCGGGGAGACCGGAAGGTTGTGGATTCGCACGCCGTGGTTGATGGGCGGCTACGGATGGCCGCCCGACGTGCAGCGCCCGGGCGAACTGGATGGCTGGTGGCCGACGCGCGACGTCGGCAGCTTCAACGAGAGCGGCGAGCTCGTGCTTGCGGGACGACTTGACGAGTGCATCCGTTCGAGGGACGGCAGGCTGGTCAACCTGGCAGCCGTCGCGACGCTGATCCGTGAGGTCCCCGGCGTCCAGGACGTGGCGGTCCTGCCGATCGATAGCTCGAGCGGCGTTTCGTTCGGCGCGGTGCTCGAGTGCGATGCGTCGGTTTCGACGCCCTCGCTCCGCGTCCGCCTGTCCGACGCGCTGCCGTCATGGGCACGTCCGCGCAAGCTCGCATTCGTCCCGACGCTGCCGCGACTGGCCAACGGAAAGGCCGACCGGCGCGCGTGCGAGACCGCGCTCACCGACTGACAGAAGATGACCACACAGGATCAGCTCCTCACGAAGATCCGGGCCGTCATCGAGCAGGTCGCGGGCGCGGACCGCACGCCGGCCGGATGCACGGCGGACACACCTCTTGGCGACGGCTTCTGGCTGGATTCGGTCGAGCTCGTCGAAGTGCTCGTCGCGTGCGAGCTCGAATTCGGCATCGTGCTCGACGATGCGGCGTCGGTGGACGAGGGTGCATTCGGGACGCTCGGATCCCTGGCCGAGCTGATTCGATCGCGGCAATCGGCCGGACATCCCCTGTGATCCAGCCTTCCGCCTCCGCGCTCGACGTCCCGTTTGCCCCGCCGATGTTCAACGGGCCGGCGCGGCTGCGGCCGCTCTCGCCCGTTCTCAGACGGCTGTCGCCCACGGTCGCGGCGCGGATCGTGAGCGCGCTCGCCATTGCCGACGCGATGGTACGGCGCGATCGCATGCGGCAGGTGTTCGCCTGGTCAGGCGCACAGCGGAACGGTCGCCTGGCGGGCTGGCGCCTGGCATTCGAGGTCCTGTCCAACCACGGGCGGTTCGTCGCCGACGAAGCGATGCTGGGGATGAGGACGGTCGAAGAGTTCGGCCGCGACGCGGAGATCATCGGCAGGGAGCGGCTCGACC
>JADMIO010799978.1_pt1 | contig 39157 bp, 48 predicted proteins | sample 8958161 | NCBI WGS metagenome assembly JADMIO01 (sample SAMN16585339, study PRJNA669376) | soil metagenome | isolation source: Crop rotation soil | place: USA: Cullars Rotation, Alabama | collected 2011 | reverse complement strand
CGGTGAGGAACTGACGACGGCTGAGGCCGAGCTAGCCCAGCAGCGTCAGCAGGCTGAAGCCGAGGTTACGGCAGCCGAGGAGCGGCGTTCGACCCTGCCCGATCCCGAGGCCGGCCGCGCCACGCTGACTGCGGCTCAGGCGCAGCACGAAGCGGCCCGGACCGGGCTGCAGGCAGCGATGGCCGCGCTCGCCGCGCACGACCAGGCGCTCGCCGTGGCGCGCGAGCGGGTGTCGGCACAGCGTGGCGACATGACGAACTGGCAGGCGCGTGCCGGCGATGCCGCGCGACGCCTGTCCGACATGGAGCGCCGGTTCGAGGAAATCGCCGAGGAACGCGCCGTCGTGGCCGCCAAGCCCGAAGCGCTGATGCGCGAGATCGAGGGTGGCGAGGCGGTGCGCCAGCGCCTCGGCCAGGAACTGGCGGCGGCAGAAGCCGCGGTCGCCGAAGCTAGCGAGACGATGCGCGGCGCAGAGGCGGCGCTAACCGCCGCGAACGAAGCGCTGTCATCGGCACGCGAGGAGCGCGCTGGCTCGGCCGCGCGGGCGGAGAACGAGGAGCAGCGCCGCGAGGAAATGGCGCGCATTTCGGGCGAGCGGTTCCAGTGCCCACCGCCGCTGCTTGCCGAGCGGTTCCAGTTCGATCCCGAGCAAGTGGCCAATGCCGGCGAGGAGTCCGCGACGATGGACCGCCTCGTGGCCGACCGCGAGCGGATCGGGCCGGTCAACCTCGTCGCCGCCGAGGAGCTGGCGCGGATTGAGCTTGAGCACGGCGCCAGCGCCGCCGAGCAGGCCGAGCTGCACGAGGCGGTGAACCGCCTGCGCGGCTCGATCGGCAACCTCAACCGCGAAGGCCGCGAACGGCTGCGCGAGGCGTTCGACAAGGTCGACGCGCACTTCCGGCACCTGTTCACCCGGCTGTTCGAAGGCGGACAGGCGCACCTCGCGCTCGTCGATTCCGACGATCCGCTCGAAGCCGGTCTCGAAATCTACGCCCAGCCGCCGGGCAAGCGGCTGCAGTCCCTGACGCTGCTCTCGGGCGGCGAGCAGGCGCTGACCGCGATCGCGCTGATCTTCGCGCTGTTCCTCACCAATCCCGCGCCGATCTGCGTGCTCGACGAGGTCGACGCGCCGCTCGACGACGCCAACATCGACCGCTTCTGCGACCTCCTCGACGCGATGGTCCGCGAAACCGAGACCCGCTACCTGATCGTAACCCACAACGCCGTGACCATGAGCCGCATGCATCGTCTGTTCGGGGTGACCATGGTCGAAAAAGGCGTCAGCCGGCTCGTCAGCGTCGACCTCGGCGGCGCGGAGGAATTGCTGGCGGCGGAGTAGCTGGCATCGCTCAATTGTCCGGCACGATCCTCAAGATGCTGCCGTCCTGCTGTTCGACCGCCAGGTAGATATAGCCCTCCGGCCCCTGCTTCACGTCGCGGATGCGTTGGTGGAGGTCGTAGAGCAGGGTCTCGCGGCGCAGTTCTTCCATGTTCTCGTTGATGAGGATGCGCTCGAGGTGGCCGGTGCCGGGGATCTCGCCGGTGCGCAGGGCGCCGACGAACACGTCGCCTTTCCATTTCGGCAGCGCGTCGCCGGTGTAGAACATCAGGCCCGAGACCGCGATCGCGGGCATCCAGTAGACCACCGGCGGCTCGAAAATCTCATGGCCCGGACCCCGGCCCGATTGCCACGGGCCGGGATAAGTGCGCCCTAGGCTGACGTAGGGCCAGCCGTAGTTCGCTCCGGGCTTGATGACGTTGATCTCGTCGCCCCCGTTGGGACCGTTCTCGCTTTCCCACAGCGCGCCGGTGCCGGGGTGGAAGGCCAGCCCGAGCGCACCGCGATGGCCGTAAGAATAGACCTCCTTGCGCACCGCTCGGTTGCTGGCGAACGGATTGTCGGCGGGAATCGAGCCGTCGGGGTTGATCCGCATGACCTTCCCGCCCGCGGTGCCGAGGTTCTGCGGATCGGCGCCGGAGGTGGTGAAGAACAGCGTGCCATCAGGCGCGAATGCCAGCCGCATCACGCCCGAGACGCCGGATGGCGCGACCCAGATGTCCTGGAAGGCGGCGAGCCGCTCGCCGGTCCAGCGGCCCCGCCCCAGCGCCAGCACCCGGCCGTTGTCGCCCTCGGGCTTGTTATAGGCGATGTAGACGAGCGAGTTGGTCGCGAAGTGGGGATCGAGCGCAATGTCAACGTAGGCATGCGACGTGCCGAGCCCGCCGGACTCGCCGGCGAATACGCCGACCGGCCCGCCCTCGATCACCTGGGTGCGAGATGACCCCTTCGGGAGCAGGTGGAGTTCGCCCTTGCGGGTTACGATCAGCATGTCCGCGTTAGGCAGGAAGGTGAGCGCCATCGGATACTCGATATCGCGCGCGGCGACCTCCACCCGGATGTCCATCCCTTCGGCGGTGCGATAGCGAAACGGGCCTGCAGGCAATGGGTTGTCGGCAATCCCCGTCGGCGCGATCGGCACGCCGCCATCGTAGCGCGGCACGTCCTGTTGCGCGTGCACGGCGGTGGTGCAAAGCGCCGTCCCGAGCGCTACCCCGACAGCGCCCCAGCGCCGCGCCCGGCGTTGCCGATTTCGCCCCATGCCGGCTTCTTCCTCCTGTTCGCCGACGATGTTCCCGCCGGTCGGACAGCGATATCCGAAAGCCAGCCAAAGCGAAATCCGCCATCGCACCTGCCAAGCGGCAATTGAACGCACAATGGCGTGGATTGATGGGCGTGGTTGGTGGAGTTCTTTCAGGATCGACCTGCTATCGAGGCGCATAACCGAAAGGGATTAGGGTCGCAGTGTTCCTTGATGAAAAGCCCCATGGCGAACCGTGGGAAAGTGGTCGCATTTGCCGTAGCTGCCGCTCGCCGATTGCTCCGGACGAGCCGGTGGAGGAACTCCGCTTCGAAAGCGGTTCCGAACACCGGCTCGAGGAGCTGAATGGCGACTATCACGCAGCCTGCGCGCAGCCGTTCCTCAGCATCAAGCGCGCGTTCGACTTGCTCGGGCGCTTCCCCTACGGCTGACAGCGGCTCGAAAAGCACCGACTTTGACGCGCAATGCAAAGCTGGCCCAACCTCCCGACGCTAACCAGCACCGGCTGGGGCCAGCAGGCGCGGAGGACCCCGGACCGAACCCCCTTCGGACTGAGCAGCTGACGCTGCGGAGCCAATCGCCCTTCCAATTTTTGGCCCGCATACGTTTCCGCGCCTGCCACCTGCCGCAGGTTCCCACATCGGCGCTACACTTGGCTCCTTCGGCCCGCTAAGCGGTTACGGTGCAAGCCCAACTCCTGCTTATTTGCCTGCTGACGGCCGGCATCAACCTGATCGGAACCCTCGCTTACGGTGCGCGGATCGCCGGCGTGCGAACGCGGCGCATTGCGATGAGCTTTGCGCTGTTCAACGTGCTGGTGCTGTTCTCACGGCTGTCGAACAGCTTCCTCGGGCCGTTCCTGGCCAAGCGCATCGAGGTGCGGTTGGCGAACGGCGGCGGCGAGGCACTGCTCGGCGATTTCCGGCTGGTGCTGTGGTCGGCCACGATCGCCGTATTCGTCGGCATTCTGCTCGTCCCGACCGCCCAACGCCTGTTCGCCAGCGCCATCGGCTACTTCCAGGAACACCGTTCTACCACGCGGCTCCTGCTGCGCAGCGCGACGCCCTCCGGCATGCGCACGATCCGGGATTCGCTCGCACTGCCGCACAGGCAGGTGTTGCTCAGCCTCGGCAAGGAGCGCGGCGTTGGCTGGGGCGTGCTGATCGCCAATTGCCTGGCCCAGGCGCTGCTGACGGTCGGCGTGCTGGCGTCGCTCTATGCCGGCTACCTCAACCCGGAGTTTCGCGTCACGGCGTCGCAGCTCTCGGCGGTGGTCAACGGGTTCGCCACGATTCTGCTGTTCGCGCTGATCGACCCGCAACTGTCGGTCATGACCGACGACGTCGTCGAAGGCCGGGTCAGCGAGGCGCTGTTCCGGCGCACCATCGTGTGGATCTCCTTCAGCCGGCTGGCGGGCACGATCCTGGCCCAGGTACTGTTCGTGCCGTCGGCCATCGCCATCGCCTGGGTGGCGAACTACGTCTAGCTAGCCTAGGATCGCGCGCGGGCCTGATCCCTTGGCGCCGAGCCGGTCGTCCTTGTTGTAGAGCTGGCATTTGGTCAGGCTGAGACAGCCGCAGCCGATGCACTGGTCGAGCTGGTTGCGGGTGCGGGTCAGGAGGTTGATGCGCTGGTCGATCTCAAAGCGCATGCGGCGGCTGATCTGCTGCCAGTCGGTCAGCGTCGGCGCGCGCCCCTGCGGCAGCTGGGCGAGCTGCGCCTCGATCTCGGTCAGCGACAGGCCGAGCTTTTGGGCGATGAGGATGAAGCTGACCCGCCGGATGTCGGAGCGCAGGAAACGGCGCTGGTTACCGCCGGTTCGCAGCGCGGTGAGCAGGCCCTTATCCTCGTAAAAGCGGATCGCGGAGACCGCGACGCCGGTACGTTCGGCCAGCCTGCCGATCGTGATGAACCGATCCTCTACCATCGACCCCATCCCCTTTTTTATTTGACCTCAAGTTAGCTTGAGGTTGCACAAGAGGCAAGCGCGATGATTCGCCGGCCCCCTTGGGACCTGGCGATAAACCGCACACAACAGGGATTTATTGCAGGAGCTTGCGACGATGAGCCAAGGACGCATCGAACACGTCAACCTGACCGTCACCGACATCGAGCGGTCGGCGGCACTATTCGAAAACCTGCTCGGCTGGCGCCAGCGCTGGCGCGGCGCGGCGATGAATGGCGGCGAGACGATCCATGTCGGCGAGGAGGACACCTACCTCGCGCTCTACACCGACCGGCGCGACCACACTGGTCAGGCCAAGGGTCGCCCGCTCAACCACGTCGGGTTGCTGGTCGACGACGTCGACGCCGCCGAACGGATCGTGGCCGAGCACGGCCTGGAGCCGTTCAACCACGGCGACTATGCCCCGGGCCGGCGGTTCTACTTCTTCGACTGGGACGGGATCGAGTTCGAGGTGTTGAGCTATGAATGAGCCGCTGCGAACCCCCGAGCTACGCTTCTTCGCCCGGACCAAGCTCATGCACCCGGATGTCCCGGCCGTAAAAGCCGAGCGCGGCTCGTTCCTGAACCCACTGCTGCATGTGCGGCGACGCGAAGTGCGCTGACAGCGCCTCGCGGCCGTCCCACAGCTCCATGACCCGGAACAGGCCGGGCGCCGCCACATCCTCGGCATAGGAGTAATCCCGGCAACCGGGCTCCGCCAAGGTCGCTTCGATGACCGCGCGCATTAGCGGGCGGGCGTGTTGCAGCTTGTCGGTGGGGAGCCGGAACGTGCCGAGGACCGCGATCAAGTCTTGAAATCCTTCAGCGGCTTGAGGATCGTATAATGCTCTTTCTTCGGCTTGCCCTTCAACGCCGGCAGCTCGACGAGCGGTTCCTCGATATGGCAGTCGGGAATGCGGTCCAGCAGGTCACGGATCAGCGTCAGGCGGCCGAGCTTCTGGTCGTTGAAATCGACCAGCGTCCATGGCGCGTAATCGGTGTGCGTCGCCTCCAGCATCGTTTCGCGGGCCCTGGTGTATTCGTCGTACTTCTCGCGCGCGGTTACATCGACCGGCGAGAGCTTCCAGCCCTTGAGCGGATCCTCACGCCGTTGGGCAAAGCGTTCCTCCTGCTTGTCCTGGTCGCAGCACAGCCAGTACTTGAACAGCAGGATGCCGTCTTCGACCAGCTGCCGTTCGAACACCGGCGCGGCCTCGAGGAAGCGTTCGACCTGCTCAGGCGTCGCGTAACCCATCACCCGCTCAACCCCGGCGCGATTGTACCAGCTGCGGTCGAACAGCACGATCTCGCCGGCCGCCGGCATATGGCTGACATAGCGCTGGAAGTACCATTCGCCTGCTTCGCGCTCTGTCGGCTTGCCCAAGGCGACGAGGCGGCATTGGCGTGGATTGAGGTGTTCGCGGATCGCTTCGATGACCCCGCCCTTGCCGGCGCTGTCGCGGCCTTCGAACAGCGCCACGACCCGCGCCCCGGTGCGCTGTGTCCAGCGGGCGAGCTGCAGGAGCTCGCGCTGCATCGGCTCGAGCAGCGCTTCGTATTCCTTGCGCTTGAGCTTGCTCATGCCGCGGTTGTGGCGCGGCGGCGGACCGTCGGCAAGCGTTCAGAAGCTCTCTTCGTAGACGCGGGCGATGTCGCCGCCCCATTCGCCATGGAACTTGTCGAGCAGGCGCTGCGCCGGGACTTTGCCGCTGGCGACGATCTCCTGCAGCGGCTCAAGGAAACCGGCCTCGCTGTCGCCGCTCGAATTGAGCCGGGCGCGCGACACCAGGCCCTGGCGCGCGATCTCGACCACCTCGCCGGCCAGGTCCCCGAGCTTGCCGCCGCCAGGCAGCGGCGCGTCGAGAGCGAGCTTCGGCACCGCGCTGCGCAGTGCCTCGCGCTCTTCCATCGACCAGTGCTTCACCAGGTCCCAGGCCGCGTCGATCGCGGTATCGTCGTAGAGCAACCCGACCCACAGCGCCGGCAGTGCGCAGATCCGGTTCCACGGGCCGCCATCGGCGCCGCGCATCTCAAGGAACGACTTCAGCCGCACTTCCGGAAATGCGGTCGAGAGGTGATCGGTCCAGTCGCTGGCCGTGGGCAGTTCGCCCGGCAGTGCCGGCAGCTTGCCGGCGAGGAAATCGCGGAAGCTCTGACCCGCAGCGTCGATGTATTTCCCGTCGCGGAACACGAAGTACATCGGCACGTCGAGCATGTAGTCGACGTAGCGCTCGTAGCCGAAGCCATCTTCGAACACGAACGGCAGCATGCCGGTCCGGTGCGGGTCGGTGTCCGACCAGATGTGGCTGCGGTACGAAAGCATGCCATTGGGCTTGCCTTCGGTGAACGGCGAGTTGGCAAACAGCGCGGTCGCCAGCGGCTGCAGCGCCAGGCCGACACGAAACTTTTTCGCCATGTCGGCTTCGGAACGATAATCGAGATTGACTTGGATCGTGCAAGTCCGGAGCATCATGTCGAGCCCGAGGCTGCCGACCCGCGGCATATGCCGCAGCATGATCTCGTAGCGGCCCTTGGGCATGATCGGCAGCTCGTCGCGCCGCTTGTCGGGCCACATGCCGAGGCCGAGGAAGCCGACGCCGAGCTTCTCGCCGACCTTCTTGACCTGGTCGAGGTGGCGGCCGGTCTCGGCGCAGGTTTGGTGCAGGTTGTCGAGCGGCGCGCCCGACAGCTCGAGCTGGCCGGCGGGCTCGAGGCTGACGTTGCCGTCGGCGCCCGACAAGGCGATGACCTTGCCGCCCTCGACGATCGGCTCCCAGCCGAACTGCTGCATTTCGAGCAGGATATCGCGAATCCCGCCGGGCTCGTCATAGGCAGGCGCGGCGTGGGTACCGGCCTTGTAGACCAGCTTTTCGTGCTCCGTGCCGATCCGCCAGGTATTGGGGGCCTTCTCGCCCGCCTGCATCGGGGCCACGAGTTGCTCGCGCCGCTCGATCGGCGGCTCCGCTCCCAAAGTCGCCTTGCGCGTGCTCATCGCCGCGCCGCTAGCCGCAAGGCGAGGTCCGCGCCAGCCACAAATTGCCTTTGTCCAGTTACCAATCTCCGGCGGCCGCCATCCACAGCGCGGTGGCCGCGATCGCCGCGGTTTCGCCGCGAAGGATTCGCGGACCGAGGCTGACCGGGCGAGCCTGCTCGAGGCCGCGGACAGCCGCCCGCTCCGCGTCGTCAAATCCACCCTCGGGGCCGAGCACGAGCGCGGCAGGGCCGGGATGCCCGGCAAACGCTGCTCCTGCCGGATCGCCGCCCAGCTCATCGGCGAAGAACAGGGTGCGATCCGCTGGCCAGTCGCGCAGCAGCGCTTCGAGCTTGACCGGCTCTTGCACCTCGGGAAGCGCGGTTCGAGCGCACTGTTCAGCGGCCTCGGTCACGATCGCGCGGGCGCGTTCGAGGTTGAGCTTGTCGGCTACACAGCGCCGCGTCAGCACGGGCTGGATGCGGCGCACGCCGAGCTCGCTGGCCTTTTCCAGAACGAGATCGAAGCGGTCCTTCTTGAGCAGCGCCGGGCATAGCCAGAAGTCCGGCACCTGCTCGCGCGGGCGCAGCTTTTCAGCCGGTTCGAGCACGACTTCGCGTTTCGCCACTGCCGAAACCTGCGCCGCCCATTCGCCGGTTATGTCGTCGCACAGCACCACCGCATCGCCGGCGCCAACCCGCATCACCTTGGCAAGGTAGTGGGCTTGGTTGCCCTCGATCGAGATAGCCTTGCCCGCGGCAAGCGGTCCTGCAACGAACAGGCGCGGCGCGCTGCGGGGTGGCCAGGCGGGAGTAGCGGGCATGGCTAGGCACTATCCGCCGCGCCAGCTAGGACGCAAGCGATGTCCGAAACCGTCGTCCCCGACAGCGAGCACCGCGGCCTCGTCGCCCGCTTGCCGCAACTGCCGCGCGACCTGGCCCAGCTGGCGCGGTTCGACCGGCCGATCGGCTGGTGGCTGCTGTTCTGGCCGTGCGCCTGGGGCGTGTGGCTGGCGGGCGCAGGCCTGCAGTGGCAGCTGGTCCTGTGGCTGCTGCTGGGTGCCGTCGCGATGCGCGGCGCCGGGTGCGTCTACAACGATATCGTCGATGCGGACTTGGACCGCCAGGTCGCCCGCACGGCCAGCCGGCCGGTGGCGAGTGGCCGGGTGAGCGTCAAAGCGGCATGGGTGTGGCTGCTGGCGCTGTGTGCTGTGGGGCTGGTGGTGCTGCTGCAATTGCGGCTCGAAGCGCAAATCGTCGCGCTCGCCAGCCTGGCACTGGTCGCGGCCTATCCGTTCATGAAGCGGCTGACGTGGTGGCCACAGGCGTGGCTAGGGCTGGTCTTTACCTGGGGCGCGTTGGTGGGATGGGTAGCCATGCGCTCCGACCGCCTCGATGTGCTGGCCGCGCTCTACGTCGGGTCGATCTGCTGGTGCATCGGCTACGACACCATCTACGCGCTGCAGGATCGCGAGGACGACGCGCTGGTCGGGATCCGGTCGAGCGCGCTGCGCCTGGGCGAAAACGTGCGGGCGGGCGTGCTGGCATTCTACGGCCTTGCGCTGGCGGGATGGGCGCTCGCCTTCTGGCTGCTGCGCGAGGACTGGGTGGCGCTGCTCGCCTTGCTGCCGGCCGCGGTTCACCTGATGTGGCAGGCGCTCACGCTCGACCCTGCCGACCCGGACAACCCGCTGGCACGGTTTCGCTCGAACCGTTTCGGCGGGCTGCTGGTTGCCGCCGCCTGCCTCGTCGTCGGGAACGCCTGACGGCTACTCGGCGGGCTCCGCCTGCAGCTTGCGCGGCCGGGCCCAGGCGAGGAAGCGGCGGATCGGCGCAGTGATCGGCCCATGCTCCGCCATGTAGGCGTGGTATTCGCGGTACTTGGCGTCTTCGGAGAGAAGGTGCGCCTCCTCGGTTCGGGCGCGCCAGTAATAGATACCGCTGACGCAGCCGAGGAAGATCGTGTTGCGGATCGCCTCGGTCAGCGACCCGGTAGTGACCATAAACGGCAGCGTTGAGCACCACCAGAACAGGTTCTTCGACAGGTAGGCCGGATGCCGGGTGAAGGCATACGGGCCATGCGTCATGACCCCGCGATAAGTCAGGTTCGAGAACCGCACGCCGAACGCGACCGTCGCCCACGCATAACAGGCGGTCAGGAACACCAGCCACCCCGCCCACGCCCATTGCACTAGCGGATGTCCGCCGAACCAGATGCCCCAATCCGCGGTCTGGTATTCGTACTGGATGATCCCGGCCGGCCCCATGAACCCGTACACGAACGGCGGGTAGCAGAGGAGCGCCGCGACCCAGCCGGCGAGGAGCGGGTTGCCGCTGCGGATATGTGCGTCGAGCGGCTTGAGCGTCAGCAGGTAGCCGACCGTGCCGACCTGCACGTCGATCACGAACAGCAGCTCGAACAAGGTAGCGCCTAGCGCCACCGGGTTGGCGGCAATCGCGCCGAGATCGGCCTGCACCACGCTCTGGAAGCCGGGCGGCAGGATCGAGATCATGAAGGCGGTGAAGAAGCCCTTGATGATCCACGCCCGGGCATGGCGCTTGACCTCGCTGGCCTGCCACGGCTCGCGCCCGATCAGCATCGCGCCGAAGTGCCAGGCCTGATCGCGCGGTTCGATCAGATAGCGGTCGAGCCACGAGACATACGGCACCGACAGCACGAACAGCGGCAGCGCCGCCGCCATCAGCACCTGCATCGCGAACAGGTATTGCCCGTCCCAGTAGAACCGGCCGAGCGCATAGCAGCCGGCGATGATCAGCCATGTCGCCCACAGGCCGGCGAGCTTGGTCACCGAGACCTCGATCACGGCCGCCAGCGGCCTCGGTCGGTTCCAATCGATCCCGGTCGAAGGGCGGCGATGGACCTTGTCGACGAGCACCGACCACGCCGCCATGGCGACGCCTGTCAGGAACATCGCCAGCAACGCAGAGTAGGGGCCCGACAGGACCTGGGCGGGCGCCGGCAGGCCGAAAGTCGTTACGATCGCGGGCCACAACCGCGCAAACGCAATCCAGCCCAACAGGGTCGCCACGCCGACCAGGCCGACGCCGGACGACACGTCGCTCCGCGGCAACCGCGCGGGGGCGATGGAATGCGCGCTCATGACGAGCGCCTAGCGCGGCAACGGTTAAAGGGCCGGTAACGCCCGGCTTTTGGGCGTCAGCGCCAGGCGGTGATGCGCCCGCTGTCGTCGAGGATATACAGCGTGTTGTTGGCCACGAGCGGCGGCAGCGAGACGCCGTCGTTGAGCTCGGTGAACGCCGCCGCCTCGCCGGTCATGACATCGACCGACATGACATTGCCTTCGGAGCTCGCGACCCACAGCCGGTTGCTGGCCAACACTGGGCCGGTCCAGAAGATCGGGCCGGTTTCCTTGTTCGGGTTGCGCCAGTGATCGAGCTGGGTGACCCAGCGCGCCTTGCCCGTGGCGCGGGCGATGGCGATCAAGCGCGAATCATCGGTCAGGGTGAAGATCCATTCACCCGAAATCGCCGGCGTCGAAATGCCCGCCAGCGGCAACTCCCAAATACGCTGGCCGGTGACCAGTTCGTAGGCCGCCATGCGCCCGCCCTGGCCGAGCGCGTAGACCCGGCTGTCGTCGATAATCGGGTCGGCGTCGACGTCGGTCAGCGTACCGACCTGGGTCGAGATCGACGTGCGCGCGAGCGCGTCGGACCACAGGTTGCGGCCGTTCTCGTAGCGGTAGGCGACCAGCTCGCCTTGCGAATAGCCGGCGACCACGGTGCCCTGCCCGGCAGCTGGCGCGGCGACGCCGAACACGCCCGATTGCGCCGTCGCGGCGGTTTCCTGCCACAACAGCGACCCGTCCGCGGCGTTGAGCGCGTGGATCTGGTTGTCCTGCGTCATCACGTAAACGGTGTTGAAGGCGATCGTCGGCGCGCCGCGCAGCGGGCCGGCCGGCTTCACGCGCCACACTTCGGCGCCGGTATTGGCATCGAGCGCGACCACGTCGCCTGCGCCGCTGGTCGCGTAGACCTTGCCGTCAGCGTAACTGGCGCCGCCGCCGAACGCCGAATTGCGCAGGTTCTTCTCGAGCTCGATAAGGTGGGTCCAGCGCTGCGCGCCGGTGGCCGCGTCGAACGCGTGGATCAGGCCGTCGGTGTCGACTACAAACAGCGATCCGCCACCGACCACCGGCGCCGAGGCGAGGCGCCGGCGCGGGTTACTGCCAGGAATACGGGCCGTCCAGGCCTGGGTCGGAGCAGACGAGAGGGTGAGATGCCCGGGCGACTTCTGAGCATTACCGCCCGCCTGCGCCCATTCGGTGTTGGTCTGCGCGGGGGGCAGCACGACAGCGACGCTGGCCAGCGCCGGGTCGGGCTTAACCTCGTTGGCGATGCGCGACAGGATCGGCTGGCGATTGCCGACGGTCGGCGTGCCGTTGTCGTCCTCTTCGCCGCCGATGCCGATCGTCTCGCACGCGCCGAGGCTGGCAACCAGCAGCGGCAGCACCAGGCAGCGGGCGATCATCCGGCCGGGCCGGCGCGAACCTTGAATCATGGATCCGATCTCTTTCACTGGGCGGCCGTCGGCGGGGGCGCCGTCGCGGCGTCCTCTTCGCGCATTTCGGCGAGCGTGGCGTCGACATCCTCGACCGCATCGTAACCGAGCAGGCCGGCCATCTGCCGCGTACGCGAGCGCAGGCTTTGCGGGACGTCCTCATCCTTGGCGATGGCGGCGAACAGCGGGCCGGCAAGTTCGGGCTTGCCCTGCTTGAGGTAGGCCATCGCGACGAGCTCGCCCGCGCTCCCGAACCAGGCATTGCCCGGCGTGGCGAGCGGCTTCAGGCGATCTATGACGACTTGCGGCTCAACCTCTTCGAACCGGGTGGCGACCGAACGCAGCGTGGCGAGATCACGATACGGTTTGGGCGCATCGTCATCGGCGGCAATGGCGTCGAAGATCTTGACCGCATCCGCCTGGCGGTTTTCGCGCAAGGCGATGGCGGCCTGTGCCATCTTGGCCGAGACTGCCGTCGCCGAGCTGCCTTCGGCGAGCGTGGCGAGGTCGGTCTTGGCCTGGTCGATCTGGCCCGCTTCGAGCTTGTCGAGGGTCGTGACGAACTTGTCCGACTGCTCCTCGAGCTGGTTCTCGCTGTGATCGCGCCACCACAGGTAGCCGCCGAACCCGCCCAGCGCGAGCACCAGCGCCCCGCCGATGAGCCAGCCGTAACGCTTCGCGGCCGAGCCGAGCTGGTCCTTGCGCACCGCCTCGTCGACTTCGCGCAGGAGCACGTCCTGTTCGGCGGCGCGGCGCACGGCAAGCTTGTCGTCGCGATTCTGGTCGGGATCGGGTGGGAGGGCCACTGTGCTCTTGTCTGGCTGCTGTTAACCGGTTGGCGCGCTGTTTAGCGGAAGACCCCGCCATTTCAATTGTCGAGTGGAAGCCTGTCCCCCACCGCGTGAATGGCGGCTTAAGCCGGTTTGCGGCCCATCAGGCCCCAGTACAGCGCGCGGTAGCGATCGATCATCTTGCGCTCGTCGAATTCGGCCACTGCCTTGGCCCGGTTGGCAGCGCCGACGCGCTGGCGCAGCGCGGCATCGGCGGCAAGCGCCTCGATGGCCCCGCCCAGTGCCGCCTCGTCGCCTGGCGCGGCAAGGTAGGGCCCGTTCTCGGTCGCCACCATCGCGGCGACATCGCCGACCCGGGGCGCCGCGATCGGCAGCCCCGCGGCCATCGCCTCGAGCACCGAGATCGGTTGCTGCTCGGAATGGGACGACAGCGCGAAGATGTCGAACAGCCCGACCGCCTTGGCCGGCTCGGCGACGAAGCCGGGCAGATGCACGCGGTGCTCGATGCCGTGCGCGGCCGCTTCGGCGAGAATAGCGTCACGCTCCGGCCCTTCCCCTGCGATGACGAGCTGCCAATTGTCCGGCAGCGCGGCACAGGCGCGCACCAGTGCGGTCAGGTTCTTGACCTTGCGCAGCCCTGCCAGCGTGCCGACCCAGTACTCGCCCTTCTGCTTGATCACCCGCGGCAGCGCATCGCGCTTCGGCGCCTTGGCGAAGGCGCGAGTGTCGATGCCGTTGGGGATCAGCCGCACCCGGCTGCGCGGCTGGTCCCAGGTTTCGAGCGCGATCCGCTCGAGGGTGCGCGAGGGCACCACCAGCGCCGCGGTCCGGCCCAAGGCAATGCGGCGAAAGAGGTTGCGGCTGCGCTTTAGGCCGCCCGCTTCCTCCTCGTTGAAGCCGTCTTCGTGATGGACCAGCGGCGCCAGCTTGTGGACGTCGGCGAACAGCGTGTGCGCCATGACCGCGTCCATCGCGCCCCAGTTGTAGGTGCAGATCAGGTCATACCCGGCCATGGCCGCGGCCAGCTTCTTGAGCCGGCCCGGAAGCGGCTTGCCGGCGAGCGACGGGAACGCCGGCCAGGAGACGCGGGCTTGCCGGCCGATCAGGCCCGACGCCGAACGGTGCGCGGGATCGCCCGAGACGATCGCATGATCCGCGTCGGCGAACGCGTTGATAAGGCGCACGCAGCGCAATTCCTTGCCGCCCGCATCGAACGTCGAATGGAGATGGAGGATGCGAGGGCGAGCGCTCATTCGCCGGTCGACCATACCTTCGAGAGCAGCCGGCCGATGGCCGCGATCGCCTCCGGCTCCTCGAGCGTCGGCGCATGGCCAGTGCGCGGCACGACGCAGACCTCCATCTCGGGCATGGCCTCGGCCATCTGGTTGAGCGTCTGGTGCGACAGAATGTCGGACAGGTCGCCCTTGATCGTCAGCACCGGCCGGCCGGCAAGGGCACGGAATGCCGGCCACATGTCGAATGGCGCTGTCGCTGCTGTCGAGTGGAACGGCTCGGCGATCTTCATGTCGTAGTCGAACGCGATGCGGCCGCCGGGCCCGGTCGCCATCAGGCGCTTGGCCAGCTTGAGCCAGTCGCCGATCTCGAAATCGGGATGAGCCTCGCCCGCCTGCTCGCGCAGGCCGCGGGCGGCGTGCATCCAGGTCGGGAAGCTGCGTCCCTGCCCGACATAGCCGCGGATGCGGTCGAGCCCGGTAGCTTCGATCACCGGCCCAATGTCGTTGAGGACCACCCCGGCCAGCCGCTCCGGCGCCTGCAATGCCAGCAGCATGGTGACGATGCCGCCGAGCGAAGTGCCGATCGCGACCACCTTTTCAATGCCCAGGCCGTCTAGCAACTCGACCACGTCGGCGACGTATTGCATCGGCTGGTAGCTGCTCGAATCCTTGGCGTAGTCGCTGCGGCCACGGCCACGCAGGTCGGTGCACAGGATGCGCCAGTGGCCCGCAAAGGCGTCGGCGACAGACTCGAAGTCGCGGCAGTTGCGGGTCAGGCCGGGGATGCACAGGATCGGCGGTTGGCCCGGGTCGCCACCCGAATAATCGCGCACGTGCAGCTTGAGGCCGTCGGCGCTGGTCCATTCCTTGCCGAAGAAGGCGGCCGGGTAATTTCTCATCGTCGCCTTGCTCCCCCGCTCTCCGCGCCCCACTAATGCCCAATGCGCGCCGAACCGCAAGCCGTCCCCTATCGCCCCGACACACCGATTCAAGGGCTCGCCAGTTGGCTAGGCGACGAGGTCGTGCCGGCCGATTTCCCGCAGACGGAACTGCGGTTCCGGAATAATCGCTGGGCTAACTCAGTCGGCTTGGGTGAGTTGTCCGACACCGAATGGGTGCGTCACTTCGGGCGCTTCGCGGCGCTGCCGGATAACCTGCCCTGCCCGCTCGCGCTGCGATACCACGGCCATCAGTTCCGGGTTTACAATCCCGAGATCGGGGATGGACGCGGGTTCACCTTTGCTCAGCTGCGCGATGCCGACGGGCGGCTGCTCGACCTTGGGACCAAAGGCTCGGGCCTGACGCCGTACAGCCGCACGGCCGACGGGCGGCTGACGCTGAAGGGCGCCGTGCGCGAGATCCTGGCGACCGAGATGCTCGAAGCGCTTGGTGTCTATACGTCGAAGACTTTCTCGGTGATCGAGACCGGTGAGGAGCTGGAGCGCGGCGACGAGCCCTCACCGACGCGTTCGGCAGTGCTGGTCCGGCTCAGTCATTCGCACATCCGCATTGGCACCTTCCAGCGCCTGGCGGTGCTCGAGGAAGATGAGCAGATGCGCGCGCTGGTCGATTACTGCCTCGCGCAGTTCCCCGGCCCCTTACCGCCGCAAGATGCGCCCGCCCGCGATGAGCCGGCAGTGGTGCTGATGCACCAGACGACCGAACGGCTCGCCGACCTCGCCGCCTCGTACATGGTCGCGGGCTTCGTCCATGGCGTGCTCAACTCCGACAACATGAACGTTACCGGTGAGAGCTTCGACTACGGTCCTTGGCGCTGGCTGCCGGAGTGGGATCCCGGGTTCACCGCCGCCTATTTCGATCACAGCGGCCTTTACGCATTCGGCCGGCAACCCGAGGCAATCCGCTGGAACCTGGCCCAGCTCGCCATCTCGCTGCGCCGGCTGGTCGAGGCCGAGCCGCTGGTCGCGGCGATGGAGCGGTTCCCTGAGCTTTATCACCGCGCCATCACGCAACGTTTCGTGTGGCGGCTCGGCGTCGAAAGTCAGGGGCTGGAGCGCGACATGGCGCTGATCGGCGCGGCCGAGCGTACGATGCGCGAGGGGAAGATCGGCCCCGACGCTTTTTTCTTCGCTCATCGCGGCGGTCGCAACGCATCGAACGAACTGGCCGAGGCGCTGAGCGGGTACCCGGCCGTCGTCGACGCCCATCCCTATTGGCAAGGAAATGCCCCCCAATCGATGCTGATCGACGAGGTCGAGGCAATCTGGGCCGCCATTGCCGACCGCGACGACTGGGGACCACTCCACGCCAAGGTCGCGGCAATTCGCGAGATGGGTCAAGCACTTGGCCCGCCGCCGCGGCCGGCAGGGCACATTTAAGACCATTGAAACCTTGGCCGCACTGGCATGGTTAAGTCTCCGGGTCTAACACCCGATTACCCCGGAAATTCGGTTGCCAGAGAGCAGTGAGCGACAGCGAAATTATTTCCTACGAGCCGGCGTCCGGCGCCGAGCTCTGGCGCGGCACGGTCGGTGACGTCGACGAGACCGTCATGCGCGCGCGCCGGGCGTGGCCGCAGTGGGCGGCTCAGCCGCTCGCCCAGCGCATCGAGCTGATGCGCCGCTTCGTCAACGAAGTGCTCAAGGAACAGGACAAGTTCGCCGAGCTGATCGCCCGCGAGACGGGCAAACCGCTGTGGGAAGCGCGCGGCGAGGTCGAGTCGGTCATGGCCAAGGTCGAGATCTCGATCCGCGCCTATGCCGAGCGGACCGGACAGCGAAAGCTCGACAGTGCGCTGCAGGGCACTGCCGCCGTGCGGCACAAGCCGCACGGGGTTATGGCAGTACTCGGGCCGTTCAACTTCCCCGCGCACTTGCCCAACGGACACATCGTTCCGGCGCTGATCGCCGGCAACGCGGTGATCTTCAAGCCGAGCGAGAAGACCCCCGCGGTCGGCGAATTCCTGCTCAAGTGCTTCCACAAGGCCGGCATCTCGGCGGCCGTGGTGCAGTTGCTCGTCGGCGGGCCCGAGCAGGGCAAGGCGCTGGTCGCGCACGACGGGATCGACGGCGTGCTGTTCACCGGCTCGGCCCAGGCCGGCATCGCCATCAACCGCAAGCTCGCCGCCAACCCCGGCAAGATCGTCGCGCTCGAGATGGGCGGCAATAACCCGATCGTGCTGTGGGACACGCCCAAGATCACCGACGCGGCGATCCTGATCATCCAGTCCGCGTTCACCACCGCCGGCCAGCGCTGCACTGCGGCCCGGCGGCTGATCGTCAAGTCGAGCCTCTACGATCAGGCCATCGAGGAAGTGAAGCGGATGGCAGGGCGGATCATCGTCGGTGCGCCGTTCGATGAGCCCTCGCCGTTCATGGGCCCGGTGATCGACAACCTCGCCGCCGACCAACTGACCGAAAGCTTCCTCTACCTGATGTCGCATGGCGGCAAGCCGCTGATGCACATGAAGCGGCCCCGCGAAGGGCTGCCGTTCGTCACGCCCGGTATCGTTGACGTCACCGGCATGAAGGAGCGGCCCGACGTCGAGCTGTTCGGACCGCTGCTGCAGGTCGTCCGGGTCGACGATTTCGACCAGGCGATCGCCGAGGCGAACAATACCCGCTTCGGGCTCGCCGCCTCGCTGGTTGGCGGCAATCCCCAGGAATACAACCGGTTCTGGGCCAACATCCGCGCCGGGATCGTCAACTGGAATCGGCCGACCAGCGGCGCCTCGTCCGCCGCGCCGTTCGGCGGGATCGGGTTTTCCGGCAATCACCGTCCGGCCGCGTTCTACGCCGCCGACTATTGCGCCTATCCGGTCGCCAGCACCGAGATGGAACAGCCGCGCGCCAGTGTCGGCGTGGGATTCCGCGAAGACCGCCGCGTTTCCGGCGACCGCTAACGCCCGCCCGAGGTGACGAGGTCGACCTCGGTGTTCCCCGACGGCAGGCGCCGGGCATAGACCACGTAGGACGCCTGGCCCTTCACGCCGGCGAGCACGTCGTCGCCATCCTGCAGCGTGTGCTCGGCTAAGAAGCCCTCACTGCGGGCGCGCGTGAAATAGAAGTCGACCACTTCGCCGAGCGGCACCGGAGTCACGAAGTTGACCACCCGTAGCGAGCATCCGTTCGCGTCGGTGCCGGCCGCCTCCTGCACCGCGCCGCGTGGGTACACCGGAAACGCCGCCGGCATTCGAGCGGCCCAGCGCATGGTGTATTCGACGCGTTCGACACAGTCCGCGTTCGCCCGAGGCGCCGCGGCAGCGCGCGCCGAGGCGGTAAGGGCAGCGGCTTCAGGCAGAGCAGCGGAAGCGGCTTCGGCGGGCGGTGCCGATTGCATCCGCCCCGGGCCGCCGACCAGCCGCAGCGCCTCGTCCCTTGCCGCAGCGAGCGCTTCGGGCCCGCTGTCGATCGTCGGCAGCGACCCGTCCTGCGACGGCAGGGCCGCGGCGCTATTGGCACGGTTCTGGCCGTTGAGGTCGCCGTCGATCATGATCGGTTCGTTAAGCGCCTGGCTCAGCGCCGGATCCTGCTCCGGCATTGGCGCTGGTTGCTCGGCCTCGCCGCAGCCTGCCAGGGCGGCAAGGAAAGCACAGGCAAGAGGCAGGGCGCAGGGTCGCATGGCGCCTGAATAGCGCAAACCCCTCGGCAAACCGTTTACGCGCGCCAAAACAACAAGGCGCCCGCACGTTGCCGTGCGGACGCCTTGGCGCAGCCCCTCATTGAACACGACCCGAAGGGCCGCGCTACGGCCACGGCCCAACAGGGAGAGCCGCGGCCGCTTGTCAGTAGATCATCGGCAGGTAACGCCGTGACCGTCGATCTCACGGCCCAGCAGTGCACCGGCCGCGGCGCCGAGAATCGTGCCGACGGTGCGATCGCGACCGCCGTCGACCTCGCGGCCGAGCAAGGCGCCCGCGGCGCCGCCGATAATCAGGCCGGTGGTGCCGTCCTTCTTGCGGCAGTAGGTCTGGCCGTCGTTGCCGCGCCACACCTGCGTGTTGCGGTACACCGGCTCACCGTAATAGGCCTGCTGGCTGTAGTAGCGCTGCTGCTGGCGGCCGCGATTGCGGTGACGGTTCCAGCCGTCCTCGCTCGGCGCGGCGTGGTAGCCAGGAGTCTTGAAATCAGCCGCCGCGGCCGGAAGCGAAGTGGCGGCCAGTCCCGAAGCTGCGAGGGCAAGGGCGGTAAACTTGAGGCTTTTCATTATTGGCTCCTACCGGAATTCTTCGAGTGGACGGTTCAGCTTTAAGCAGCGATTCCTGAACCCGGGACAACTTGCTCGTTCAGAATTGCAAATTTTTCAGTGAGCTTGCTCGTCTCGTCGCGCCGCCCTAACGCCTCGCCGATGGACGGCCCCGCGCGCCCGGAAAAAAGCGGCCTTGCCTACGCTCTTGGCGCACACGCGTTTTGGGGTTCCATGCCGCTGTACCTGCTGCTGGTGCAGAGCGTTCCGCCGCTGGAATTCGTCGCCTGGCGGCTGGTGTTCACGCTTCCGCTGTGCGTGCTGTTCCTCACCGTGACCCGCGGCTGGGCCGAGCTGAGCGCCGTGTTGCGCAACCGTCGCGCCATGCTGACCCTGCTGTTCAGCGCCAGCACGGTCGCCGTGAACTGGTGGCTCTACGTGTGGGCGATCCACAATGGGCACGTCTATGCCGCCAGCCTTGGGTACTACATCCTGCCGCTGATGATGATGCTGCTGGGACTGCTGGTGCTGGGCGAGAAGTTGAGCCGGCGGCAATGGTGGGCGGTGTCGCTGGCCGGGCTCGGCGTCGGCATCCTCGCGGTTGGCGCGCTGACGACCATGTGGCTGAGCCTGTCGATGGCCGTCACGTTCGGGACCTATGGCCTGCTGCGCAAGACGGTGCAGGCGGGGCCGCTGGCGGGACTGACGGTCGAGACGCTGATCCTGATGCCGGTGGCGCTGGCGGTCATCGCGTCGCAGTGGTCGACTCCCGAGGGACCGGCGCTGGGCCGCGGCTGGGGGGTGGCGCTGGCGGTGGCGTGGAGCGGGCCGATGACCGCGATCCCGCTGATGTGGTTCGCCACCGCGGCGCGGCGCCTGCCCTACACCGTCATGGGCTTCCTCCAGTTCAGCTCGCCGACCATCGTGTTCCTGCTTGGGCTGACCGTGTTCGGCGAAAAGCTGCGGCTGGCGCAGCTCGCTTGCTACGTGCTGATCTGGGCGGCGGCGGCGCTGTTCACGTGGGAGCTGCTGCGCAGCCGCAAGGCGCCGGAACCTAGCGCAGCCGCCAGCTGAGCCGCTCGCCCGCGTGGAACGGGACAATGCCGGCGATCTCGTGCGGCACTTCCACCTCGATCCGCTCCAGCGTCACGGTGCCTTCGTTGAGCGGCAGGCCATAGAAGCGCGGGCCGTGCTCGCTCGCGAAGCCCTCGAAGTTGGCCAGTGCGCCCTCGGCTTCGAACACTGTGAGATAGCTTTCCAGCGCGAACGGCGCGTTGAAGATGCCGGCGCAGCCGCACGACGATTCCTTTGCCCCGCGCAGGTGCGGGGCGCTGTCGGTGCCGAGGAAGAACTTCGGGCTGCCCGAAGTCGCGGCGCGGCGCAGCGCCAGGCGGTGCTGCTCGCGCTTGGCGACCGGCAGGCAGTAGGCGTGCGGGCGGAGGCCGCCGACCAGCATGGCGTTGCGGTTGATGTGGAGGTGCTGCGGGGTGATCGTCGCCGCGACGTTGTCGCCCGCGCCGGCAACAAAGGCGACGGCGTCCTCGGTCGTCGCATGCTCGAAAACGACCTTGAGGCCGGGCAGCTCGCGCAGCAGCGGCGTCAGGATGCGTTCGATGAACACCGCTTCCCGGTCGAACACGTCGACGTCGGGATCGGTCACTTCGCCATGCACGCAGAACACCATGCCGATGTCCTGCATCCGCTCGAGGATCGGCCGGATGGTCCCGATGTTCGCAATGCCCATGGCCGAGTTCGTCGTCGCCCCGGCAGGGTAGAGCTTGGCCGCGGTGAATACGCCGTCGGCAAACCCGGCGGCGAGGTCGTCGCCGTCGGTCGCTTCGGTGAGGTAACAGGTCATCAGCGGCGTGAAGTCGGCGCCCGGCGGCAGCGCGGCCATGATCCGCTCGCGATAGGCCACCGCGTCGGCGGCGCGGGCCACCGGCGGCGTCAGGTTGGGCATCACGATCGCGCGGGCGAACTGGCGCGCGGTATGGCCGACGACATCACGCAGCATTTCGCCGTCGCGCAGGTGGACGTGCCAGTCGTCGGGACGGCGGATGGTCAGCGATTCGTTCATGCCGCCCCGCTCCATCGAGCGGCGGACAAGCGGTCATTCCCGGGCACAGCATGGGTCATGGCCCCGCGCATGGCACAATTGGGGGCCTGTAGGACAGACCCCTTGCTTGACTATCGCCGTTGGTCGCCCAACTGGACGTCATGGCCAACGAACGTCTGTTCTCGCGCACGCTCGTGCGCGTCTCGCCTGCCGGCTCCGACGAGGACGCAGCGCAGTTCCTGCAAGGCCTCGTCACCAACGACGTGACCGGCGTTCTGCCGGTCTATGCCGGGCTGCTGACGCCGCAGGGCAAGACCCTGTTCGATTTCATCGTCTGGCCTGGAGGTGAAGGTTCGCTGCTGCTCGATTGCGAAGCCGATGCCGCGGACGATCTCGTCAAGCGCCTCTCGCTTTATCGGCTGCGGCGCAAGCTCGCGATTGCGGTCGAGCCGGGCCTCGGCGTGTACTGGCAGGCGGAAGTCGGCGACGGCGGAGCGCCGGACCCACGGCTTCCAGGTCTCGGCCAACGCTGGATCGCGGCCGTGTCGGACGACGATCATCCGGTCGACGACGAGTACCGCAAGCACCGCCTGGCGCTTGGCGTGCCCGAGGGACGAGCCGAGCTGGGCGATACGCTGTGGCTCGAAGCCAATGCTGCGGAGCTCAACGGCGTGTCGTTCGAGAAGGGCTGCTATGTCGGGCAGGAGAACACCGCGCGGATGAACTGGCGGCAGAAGGTCAACCGGCGCCTGCTGGTGGTGCCGCTGTCCCGGTCGGACGAGAAGCGCCGCAAGGCCGCGCACGATGACCTCGGTCTCGCCATCGATCACCTGCGCGCCGAGGACATAGACGCCGCGCTGCTGCCCCCCTGGCTGTCGGCCTAGCCCGGCGGATCGCGCTCGCGCACCATCGATTCGGCCAGCATCGCTTCCGCCGTATCGCGCGCGGTGCGGCGCGGCAGGTCGAGCGAATTGGCCAGCCGCTGCCCGAGCAAGGCGTCGCCGAGCGCCAGCAGGACGAGATTGAGCGTGAGCTGGCGCATCTGGCCCGAACCGGCTTCGTGCAGCTCCTCGACGAGGTCGTGAATGCTGGCGAGGATCGGGTCGAGCGCGTTCTCGTTACCCGACAGCAGCATCCAACTGGCCAGCGCCCCTGCCCCCTCGCGGTCGAACGCGTCGAACGTCAGGTCGACGACCTCGCGCGGGCTGCCCAGTCCTGCCCGGTTGGCCCGCACCGCATCGGCGATCGTCGCGCACACCGCCTGGGCCAGATGTCCGGCGAGCGCCCGCTGCAGCTCTGCCGCCGAGCCGAAATGGTGCAGCAAGTTGGCGTGGGTCCGCCCCATGCGCGCTGCCACCGCTTTCAGGGTGACTGCCTGCGGCCCGGCCTCCAGCAGCAACGCGCGCGCCGCTTCCAGCGCGGCGCGGCGGCTTTCGTCGGACGGCAGGCGCTTCCTAATTGACATGCGTGTTAGTTAATTCCACTATTGGGCCATGAACGCACCGGCCCGCATCGATGTCAACAATCCGGCGATCGTCGTGCGCGACCGGCGCTTTGGGCGCGGCGGCGTGCCGGAACGGTGGTGGGCCGGCGGCGACCCGGTCGCGACGGCCTGGTTCAACGCGCTGTCGGCCACGTTCCCGCGCGGCGAAGCGCTGTTCGTCGACGCGGTGAAGGCGTTCCGCGAGGGCGCCCCGCCACGCCTCGCCGCCGAGATCCGCTCCTTCATCAAGCAAGAGGTCAATCACAGCCGCGAGCACCTGGCATTCAACCGCGCCGCCGCCGCCACGGGCTACGACCTCACCGCCATCGACGCCTGGGTCGAGCAGATGATCGGCAAGGTCTATGCGCGGCCCAAGCACGCCTGGCTCGCCGTCACCATCGCGCTCGAGCATTTCACCGCGATGTTCGCGCACGAATTCCTCGCTCATCCCGAACATTTCGCCGGGTCGAGCGGGGCGCAGGCCGACCTGTGGCGCTGGCACGCGGTCGAGGAAATCGAACACAAGGGCGTCGCCTACGACACCTGGCTGCATGCGACGCGCGAATGGAGCCGGTGGAAGCGGTGGAAGGTGAAGAGCGTGCTGATGCTGATCATCAGCCGCCGCTTCGTGGTGCACCGCTTCCGCGACGCGCGCAGCCTGCTGGCTCAGGACGGCATTACCGGCTGGCGTGCGGCGTCGCGTCTGGCGTGGTACCTCGCCGGCAAGCCCGGCATCCTGCGTCGCGTGTTCCCGGCGTGGTGCGCCTATTTCCTGCCCGGCTTCCATCCGTGGAACCGCGACGACCGGGCGCTGATCGGCAAGTACGACAGCGACTACGCAGACGCGGTGCTGCCGTGAGCTATCGCCATGCCATCACGATCGAGCCGGCCGACATCGACCACATGGGCCACGTCAACAACGCGGTCTACCTGCGTTGGGTGCAGGAGGCGGTGGTGCGGTACTGGGAAGCGGTCGCTCCGGCAGAGGCCGTAGCCCAGCACCTGTGGGTCGCGCTCAAGCACGAGATTTCCTATCGGCGGCCGACCTTCCTTGAAGACGGCGTGGTTGCCGAGGTTATCGCCGAGCGAGTCCACGGTGCGCGCACCTTCTTCAGCACGCTGTTCAAACGCGGCGAGGAAGTATTGGTAGAGGCGAAAAGCAGCTGGTGCTGCCTCGACGCCGCCACGAAGCGGCCAGTCCGGCTGGCACGCGACGTGGCGGCTCACTTCCTTTAGGCTGCCTTTCGCATCGGTGCGTCGGTCGGCCCGTCTACGTCGCACAATTCGAGCGCGTATTCCGGAGCATCGACCTTCGTGCCACGCCCGAGGCTGTGGATCGGCCGCGCGCGCCCGGTCGGCCTGAAGCCGGCCTTGCGCAGGACCCGGCCAGAGGCGGGATTGTCGATGGCATGGCGGCCGATGATACGGCGATGACCGCTGAGCCGCGCGAGCGAGAGCATGCCGCCGAGCGCCTCGGTCGCAAACCCCCGGCCCCACCAGTCTGGCGCGATCCAGTAACCGACCTCGATCCGGCCCGGATCGTCGTCAAGGGGATGCAGCCCGCAGCCGCCGACGATTCTGCCGCGCTGTTCGGGCAGCGTGATCAGAAGGTTCGGGAAACGAGGATCCCGCGGTCCCTCGATGCACGAGACGGCATGCTCCTCGCGATACGGCCACGGCGCGCGCGCGAGCATGCGCACGACGGCTTCCTGGCCGATCGCACGGGTCAGCTCGGGCGCATCCTCGAGCCACGCGGGCCTCAGGAACAGGCGCTGGGTACGCAGGAACATCGTTCTTCTCCCTCGTCCGGCCCCACGCCGCGCCAATGGCGCAGGCATGTGACAGTCTGTTTGCGAAGGAGACTAAAAAAGGGAGACGGGGCGGCCCCATCTCCCTCGTGGCCAGGCTTTTGCCGCCTGGCGGGGCCATCCCGGTGGATGACCCCTTTGTCGGATCATCCGATTATTCGGCAGCCTGGGCCATAATATCGACCGATACGTACTTCCGGCCCTGCTTGCCGTCGTGGAATCGGACGCGGCCGTCCGCGGTTGCGAACAGGGTGTGGTCCTTGCCGATGCCGACATTGGTGCCCGGATAGAACTTGGTGCCGCGCTGGCGCACGATGATGTTGCCGCCGATCACTTCCTGACCGCCGAACTTCTTCACGCCAAGGCGACGGCCGGCCGAATCGCGACCGTTGCGCGAGCTACCGCCTGCTTTTTTATGTGCCATCTCGAACTACCTCTTACTTCTTCGCGTCGTCGGCCTTGGGGGCCTTCTTGGCAGCCGGCTTCTTCGCCGGAGCCTTTTCGTCCGCGGCCTTGGCGGGGGCGGCGTCCTTGACCGGAGCCGCCTTCTTCGCCTTGGTTTCCTTCTTCACCTCGACGCCCTTAGCGGGCTCGGTGCGCTCAGCCTCATGCGAAGCAGCGGCGACCGGGGTCTCTTCGACCTTGGGCGCAGCTTCCTTCTTCGGTGCGGCCTTCTTCTCGGCCTTCTGGTCGCCGACCGAAACGATCCGCAGCAGCGTCATCTGCTGGCGGTGGCCGGCCTTGCGGCGATAGTTGTGGCGGCGGCGCTTCTTGAAGACCGTGACCTTCTCGCTCTTGGCCTGGGCGATCACCTCGGCCGAGACGACGACCTTGGCGGCGTCGGCCAGCGTGTCGCCGTCGCCGGCGAGCAGGACGTCACCCAGCGTGATCGTGTCGCCGGCGTCACCCGCCAGCTTCTCGACCGCGATCTTGTCTCCGGGGGCGACGCGATACTGCTTGCCGCCCGTGCGCACTACTGCGAACATGGTCTTCAAATCCGTTCTTACTGACTGCCGCCCCAGCGGATGGTCCGCCCAAACGACAAAAAAGGCGCCCCGGCAGGGCACCGAAAGTGCGCCGCCCCTATGCCAAGAGCCGCGCGCTGTCAACGCTTCCGGGAAGGCAAATTAGCGGCATGCGAGATGCTGGAAACCCGCCGACGGGCCAGCTAAGGCACCGGGGCATGCGATGCAACCGCGCCCTCCTGCTCATCCCGCTGCTGGCCGCCTGCGCGACTCCCGACGAGGACCTGTATCCGAGCCTGGCGCTGCGCGACGCGGAGCGGGCGACCGGCAGTTTCGAGCCGGTCGCTCCGCAGCCTTATGTGCCGCCGCCGACGCCGCAGGCCGTGATCGACCACCTCGGCCAGCTCGAAGCGGACGCGACGAGCGCACACCGGGCGTTCCTGGCCGAAGCCCCGGCAGCGCGGCGCACCATCGTCGCGGCGAGCGGCGCCGAATTTGGCAGCGACGGCTGGGCGCGGGCGAGCGTCGCGCTGGCCGGCCTCGAATCGGCGCGCAGCAAGGCGATGATCGCGCTCGCCGACCTCGACCGGCTGATGGTCGACGCCGCGCTGGAGGGCGGCGAGCTGGAACGCATCGTGGCCGTGCGCGATACCGTGACCGCGCAAGTCGACGAGCAGAACGAGACCATCGAAGACCTGTCGCGGAGCCTGCGCTGATGGGGCTCAATTGCAACGCCTGTCCTGTCCGACACCGCGCGGCCTGTTCGGTGCTGAGCGAGGCCGAGCGCGAGGCGCTGGCGCGCTCCGGCCGCTCACGCAAACTGAAGCGCGGGGAGCTGCTGTTCGCTGCCGGCGACGAGAACGCCGCCTGTGCCACCCTGCTAAAGGGCGCCCTCAAGGTGACCAGCGTGGATGAGGGCGGGAACGAGCGTATCCTCGCGCTGGTCCATCCCGCCGGCTTCATCGGCGAGCTGTTCGCACCGTTCGCGCACCATGACGTCGTTGCGCTGACCGACAGCGAGCTGTGCGTGTTCCCACGCAGTGAGATGGGGCGGGCGGTGGACCTGCACCCTCAGCTCGCCCAGGCGCTGCTGCGGCGATCGCAGGAAGACCTGCTGCAAAGTCGCGAGCTGCTGGCGCTGAGCGGGCGACGCAGCGCGTCGGCCAAAGTCGCTGGGTTCCTGATGGGTCTGGCCGAGGCGGCGAGCGATTCGTCGTGCCACGCGGCGCGCGAATTCGAACTCCCGCTCACGCGCGGCGAGATCGCGCAGATGCTGGGACTGACGATCGAGACGGTGAGCCGGACGCTGACCAAATTCGAGCGCGACGGGCTGATCCGCCGCAACGGAGCGCGCGGGATCGAGCTGATCGATCCCGCGCGGCTGGGGTTCGAGGCGGCCTAGCTCCCTATCCGACCACCGCCGCGATCGTGACGACCGCGATACCCCACAGCAGGATCAGCACCGGCAGGATCAGGACTTGGATCGTCGCATCGCTCGCCTTTGTGCGGCCGTAAGCGGTCATGATGCCTTGTCGCCAGAAGCGGTCCCATGCGGTCAGGTGCTGCCGATGCTCCGGCTGCATCCGCATCCACATCGCGGCGGTGCCGAACAGCATCGTGATAAACACGACGCAGATCGCCGCCGGGATGATCATTTCCGGGCTGCGGAAGCCGACCGCCGTGACGGCGAGGAACGCGAAGTAGGCCCCTGCCGTGGCGACGTACAGGCGTCCGGGCAGCTCGAAATTGCGGTCGACCGTGGTAGGCAGCCGCAGCATTGGGGCTTCGTGAATGATCGCCTGTTCGGCGATGAGCTCGCGGGTGATACGTTCGGCCATCTGACTACTCCTGTCTGTGAGACAGGGATTAGGCCGTTCTGGCCGGCCGAGATTTGACAGCGGTCAAATCGAGCGGATTATTTCCAGCGCTTGAGGTCGGCGTGGTCCTGGTCGCGCGGCTCGACCCAGTGCCATTCGCCGCAGCGCTTCTCGCGCTTCCAGAACCAGGCGTCGCTCTTGAGGTGGTCCATCGCGAAGTCGGCCGCTTCGAACGCGTCGCGGCGGTGCTTGGCGGCAGCAGCGACGAGGACGATCGGATCGCCTGGGCGCATGATGCCGGTGCGATGGTGCAGCAGCAGGCCTTCGAGCCGCCAGCGGCCGAGCGTGGCCTCGGCCAGCTCCTCCATCCCCCGCAGGGTCAGCGGGGCGTAGTGCTTGAGCTCGAGCTCTTCCACGTCCGCGTCAGGGCGAACCTTGCCGACGAACGAGACGATCCCGCCCGCCTCGGGATGCGCCGCCGAGAAAGCCGTCATCGCGTTGCCGGGCGACAGCTCGCCGTGGAGGATGCGGATATCCGTCGCCATGTCAGCCGCCGCTGACGGGCGGAAGCAGCGCTACTTCATCGCCGTCGGCAGCGACGAGCGCGGTCTTGTCGGCCAGTACTTGGCCGCCCAGCGCGACCCGGACCTTGGCACTCTTCACCGCTTCGCCGAGCGGGCCCGGGAGTGCCTCGAGCAACCCGCGCCAGTCGAGCGGGCCCGGCACGTCCTTCTCGGGCGCACCGGCGAGGTCGGCCAGCTTGCCGAGGAAGACGATCTTCACCGGCATGGGGCTCAGCCGCCGGTCAGCGACATGTGGCGCGGCTGCGCCGGGGCGGAACCACGCTCGATGCGGAAGTGATGCCGCTCAGGCTTGATGCGCATCGCCTCGTCGAGGGCAAGCGAGAGATTCGCTTCGGGCGCGTTGGAGCGAAGCGCGGCACGCAGGTCGACCTTCTCGGCCCCGCCTAGGCAAGCGTAAAGTTCACCGGTCGCGGTGACTCGGACGCGGTTGCAGGTGGCGCAGAAGTTGTTGGTCAACGGGGTGATGAAGCCCAGCCGGCCGCCGGTCTCGGCCACGTCGAAGTAGCGCGAGGGGCCGCCGGTGCGGTGCTCGCTCGGCGCCAGCGTCCAGTGCGCATCGAGCGCGTCCTTGACCGCGGTCAGCGGCAGGTAATGGTCGACCCGTTCGCCCTCGACCTCGCCGAGCGGCATGACCTCGATCAGGGTCATGTCATGGCCGTGGGCGTGAGCCCACTCGACCAGGAACGGAATCTCGTCCTCGTTGAGGCCCTTGAGCGCGACCGTGTTGAGCTTGACCTTAAGGCCGGCCTCGCGCGCGGCGGCGATGCCTTGCAGTACCTGGCCGAGGCGGTCGCGGCGGCTCAATTGCTGGAACAGCCCGGCATCGAGCGTGTCGAGCGAGACGTTGATTCGCTTTACGCCGGCGGACGCCAGTTCGTCGGCGAACTCGGCCAGGCGAGTGCCGTTAGTAGTGAGGGTCAGCTCCTCCAACCCGTCACCCAGCTTGCGGCCGAGCGCGTGGACCAGCTCAATCACGTCGCGGCGCACCAGCGGTTCGCCGCCGGTGAGACGGATCTTGGTAATGCCGCGGTCGATCATCGCCAGGCTGAGCTTATGCAGCTCCTCAAGGCTGAGCACGTCCTTGCGCGGCAGGAACGTCATCTGCTCGGGCATGCAGTAGCTGCAGCGCAAGTCGCACCGGTCGGTCACCGACAGGCGCAAGTAGCTGACACGCCGGTTGAACGCGTCGACGAGGGGCTTGCTGCAGCTCATGATGCTATTGTGAAGCGAACCGGGCGCGAATGGAAGGGCGGCGGGCTTTATCGGCGGCAAGCATGGCTTCAGAGCTCGAGCAACTGGCCGGTGATCGCGGGAGCGGCGGCCAGATAGGCCAGCGCTTGCTTGAGCGCCGCCTCGTCTTCTCCCGCCAGGCCGTTGACCCGCACGGGCGCTTGCTCGCGCGCCAGCCCCTGCACCGCCGCGAGCCGCCAAGCCCGGTGCGTGTGATCCGCTGGCGGAAACATCAACGTGAGAGTGAAGGGCTCGCCATTGGCCTGCGCTGCCTCGAGCGCGGCCTGCACGGTCGGCAGGTGGACGGCGTAGAATTCGCGCGCGGCTTCGATCGGCGCCTCGGGCAGCCCGGGGACATGCAGCCCGAGCTGGCGCATCAGCGCCGCTCGCGGTGCAGGGTGATGCCGATCTTCTCGTCGGCCTCGCTCAGGGCCAGCTTGACGATCTTCACCGTCACCGCCGCGACCCGCGTATCCTGCAGGAACAACGTCTCACAGACGTGGTCGGCAACCGCCTCGATCAGCTTGAAGTGCGTGTCTTCGCCCAGCGCGTCCGAACAGGCGAACTTCAGGTCCATGTAGTTCTTGCTGGCGTCGAGCGAGGTATCGGCATCGTAATGCTCGATCGGCTTCATCCGCACGCTGACCGAAAACCGCAGCGGCTGCGGCTTGCCGGTCTCCTCGGAATAGATCCCGGTATGGACCATGTGCTCGAAATCGGCGAGCTCGAGGATGAGGCTGTCGGCCATGGGTTTCCTGTTTCGCTCGGGCCGATGGCAGGCGTGCGCGCGATTGTCCACCGGCGCGATTGCGCTAGAAGCGGCGCCGATGGAGCGGTCGAGAAAGCAAATGCTAGCGCGGTGCGGCGCGGCGCTGATGCTGCTGCCGCTGCTGAGCGGCTGCCTTGCGGCGATCGCGGTGCCGGCCATGACGCTTGCGGGCGTGCTGGGCGAGCGGCACCGTAACCGGGTCAAGGCCCTCGCCGCCCTGCCCGCGGCGAATGCGCAGGCGGTCGCCGAGACCCCCGAAGCAGAGCCGCGCCAGCCGGCGTCCGGTGTGCAACTGACCGGACTCACCGAACTGCCGCCGCCGTCCGGAGCCGCGATGATCGCCGGCGGGCCGTGGCAGCCGTTCGTCGACTTCGCACTCAATCAGGCTCCCACGCTGACGGAGGACACCGCGGTAAGCTCGGCCTTGCTGACGCGGGAAAGCGTTCTGACGTTCGGCACTGCCAAGCGGCCGTGTGAGGCCCGTGAGCCGGCCGTGGTCATCGATCTCGACGTGGGCAAGACGCCCTTCGCGCCTGACCTGGCGCAGGGCGCGCCGAGCGCGGCCGCCGCGGCGGCAGCCCAGCTCCGCGCGGCCGGCGTCATCGTACTGTGGGTATCGCAAGCGAGCGCCAACGACGTCGCCGGGATCGCCGATGCCCTGCAGGCGTCAGGCCTCGATCCGACCGGGCGGGACCCGATCCTGCTGGTCCGCAACGAGGAGGAGCGCAAGCAGGTGCTGCGCGAGGAAGCAAACGACAGCGTCTGCGTGCTGGCCATCGCCGGAGACGAGCGCAGCGACTTCGACGAACTGTTCGATTATCTGCGCGATACGCGGTTGCAGACCGCCTATGACGCGCAACTGGGCGCTGGCTGGTTCCTGGTGCCGCCGCTGTTCGCTTCCGGCATGGCCGGCCCGGCCGCGGTAACCGAGGCTCCCGCTGAGGCCGGTCGCTAGTTACCGTGGCTCAAGCCGCGAGCAGTGCCGCGACCGCACCCAGGAAACTGACCACCACCAGCCCGATCAACCAGTGCAAGGTCTCGAGCCGGGGCTCCACGTTGAGCCGCCGTTGGTAGGTGGGTGGATTGAATTCGCGACGGCCCGCCAGCTCGACCACGGTGGCGGAACGCGCCCGGGGTATTGTCTGCGACCTCGCATGTTCGGCACGGAAGTCCTTTCTCAAGGCGACCATGTCCTGTCTCCCTATGACCGGCGGCCGTTGTTCGGCCTGCGCTACGACCCACTCTCTGACCGGGTGGTATCTAAGGAGCTTTGTTACTTGGTTAACGCGCGTTAGAGAATCGCGCCGCCGCGAAGTATCAACAATTGCGCCAGCGGGCGAAGATCGCGGTCGGCAGCAGGCGGCCATCCGGGGCGTCCTCGCGCACCGCGAGGTCGCCGTGCTCGATCGTGCCGGGCAGGTCGGCGAAATGCTCGGCCAGCAGCCCGGCCAGGGCGACGCTGCTCATCCTGACCGCATAGACGGTGAGGAATAGGAAGTGGCTGTCGGCATCGACCAGGCGGCGGCAATCGGCGATCAGCGGCGGCAGCGAGTCCTCGAGCCGCCACACCTCGCCGTCGGGCCCGCGCCCGAACTTGGGGGGATCGAGGATGATGCCATCGTAGCGCTTGCCGCGCCGCACTTCGCGCGCCGCGAACTTGGTCGCGTCGTCCACCAGCCAGCGGACCGGACGCTCGGCCATGCCCGACAACTCAGCGTTCTCCCGCGCCTGGGCGACCGACTTCTTGGAAGCGTCGACGTGAGTGACCGGGCCGCACTCGCTGAGCGCCAAGGTGCCGACCCCGGTATAGCCGAACAGGTTGAGGGTCTGTGCGTCGGCGTCGCCAGCAAGCCGCGCGCGCATCCACTCCCACACCGGCGCCATGTCGGGAAAGAAGCCGAGGTGGCGGAAAGGGGTGCATTGTGCAGTAAACCGCACCTCGTGCCAGGCGAGCGGCCAGCCTTCCGCCGGAACAGGCCGGGCATAGCCCCAGCGGCCGCCGCCATCCTCATCCGAGGCCGGAACGAATTCGCCATCGGCGTCCCAGTCGTCGAGGCGCGGCGACCACAGCGCCTGGGCATCGGGGCGAATGAACTTGTAGGGGCCGTAGCGCTCGAACTTGCGCCCGTCGCCGCTGTCGAGCAGGCCGTAATCCGTCCAGGCGCCGCCAGCCATGATCAGCGGCTGCTGGACCAACTCCGCCATCAGGACTTTGGCGTCGCGTGCTCGGCGACGTAGGCGGCGACCGCGGCATAGTCGCCCGGCAGCTCGACGCAGCGCTCCTCGCGCTCGAACAGGTCACCGACGCGCGCGGGCAGCGGTGGGCGTTGGCCCGTGGCGCGCTCGACGGCGTCGGGGAACTTGGCGGGATGAGCGGTGGCGAGGGTGACTACGGCGACGTCCGCCGGCAGCCCAGCGGCGCGCGCTGCATGAAGGCCAATCGCGGTGTGCGGGTCGATCACCTCGCCGCACTCGCGCCAGGCCCAGGCCATCGCTTGCGCCATCTCGGTCGCATTGGCGCGGGCGCTCGAGATCAGCGCCGCGGCCCCTTCGGTTTGGGCGTTGGTGAGGCGCATCGCCTTGCTCGTCTCGAACCCGCGCATCTGCTCGGCGAGCGCGCCGCCGTCGCGGCCGCCGCAATCGAACAGCAGCCGCTCGAAGTTGGAGCTGACCTGGATGTCCATCGACGGCGCGGCCGTGGGGGTGACGGTGCCAGTCGAGTAGTCGCCGCTCGACAGCGCGCGGTGGAGGATGTCGTTGACGTTGGTGGCGACGATCAGCCGCTCGACCGGTAGCCCCATCTGCGCCGCGACGTAGCCGGCGCACACGTCCCCGAAGTTGCCCGTCGGCACGCTGAAAGCCACCTTGCGGTGCGGCGCGCCGAGCTGGAGCGCGGCGGCGAAGTAGTACACCACTTGCGCCATCAGCCGCGCCCAGTTGATCGAGTTGACCGCGCCGATGTTGAACCGCGCGGTCATTTCGGCATCGCCAAACATGCGCTTTACCATCGCCTGGGCGTCGTCGAAGCTGGCGCCTTCGAGGGCAATGTTGTGGACGTTCGGCGCCTTGACCGTGGTCATCTGGCGGCGCTGGACGTCGCTGACCCGGCCCTTGGGGTGGAGCATGAAGATCTGGACGTTGTCGCGGCCGGCCACCGCGTCGATCGCGGCCGAGCCGGTATCGCCGCTGGTCGCGCCGACGATGGTCAGCGGCTCGTCGCGGCGGCCGAGGAATTCCTCGAACAGGCGTCCGAGGAGCTGCAGCGCGACATCCTTGAACGCGAGCGTCGGCCCGTGAAACAGCTCAAGCAGCCAGTGCTGCTGATCCAGTTGCTTGAGCGGCGTGACCGCGGCGTGGGCGAAGCGGCCGTAGGCGGCCTCGGTCAAATCACGCAATCTCGCTTCGGACAGGCTGTCGCCGACGAACGGGGCCATGACCCGCACGGCCAACTCGGCATAGGACAAGCCCGTCATCGCAGCGACCTCGTCCTGCGAGAAGCGCGGCCATTCGCGCGGCACGTAAAGTCCGCCGTCGGGCGCCAGTCCGGCCAGCGTGACGCCTTCGAAATCGAGCGCCGGGGCGCTGCCGCGGGTGGAGATGTAGTCCATGCCAGCGCGCGGTTAGCGGTGGGCGCGGCGACGGGCAAGCAAGCGGCGCTAGCGGGCCGGGTGCTTTTCCTTCTCGAGGTCGCGCTTGAGTGTAAGCAGGCGGCCGGCGGCGTGCTCGGCCAGGGGCCCGATCCAGCGTTCGTGAAGCGCCTGGATCGGCATCGCGTCGAGGTAGTTGAACCGCTCGCGCCCCTTCCTCACCGCCACCACCAGCCCGGCGCGCTCCAGCACGCCGAGGTGCAGCATGACCGTGCACCGGTCGAGGTCGGGAAAGCTCTCGCTGAGCTGCTTGGTAGTGAGCGGGCGCAGCTTGAGCTCGTCACAGATCCGCCGCCGCACCGGATTGGCGAGCGCCTTGAATACCGCGTCGAGATCGTCTTCGGTTGACATGTTATGTTTTTATAACCTATTTTCCGAGCGACTCAAGCGGAGTTCTGGCCATGGAACTGAAATTCAGGGTCGCGGCGCGTATCGCCCGGCCCGTGCACGAGGTGTTCGAAGCGGTCGCCGATCCGGAGCAGCTGTCGCACTATTTCACCACCGGCGGCGCCAGGGGCCGGCTTGAGAGCGGTAAGACGGTGATGTGGGACTTCCACGATTTCCCCGGCGCCTTCCCGGTCGAGGTGATCGAGGTGGTGCCCGACGAACGCATCGTCCTCGAATGGAAAGCCAACGAGGGCGAGCCGCCCAATGTGGAAGGCGGCGAGATGACCGAGGCCGACTACAACACCACCGTCACCATGACCTTCAAGGACCTGGGCGACGGCCGCACTTTGGTGGAAATCGCCGAGGAAGGCTGGCGCGAGAACGCCGGCGCGCTGAAAGCCAGCTACGGCAACTGCCAGGGCTGGTCGCAAATGCTGTGCGCGCTCAAGGTCTGGGTCGAGCACGGCATCAACCTACGCCAGGGCATGTACAAGTAGCGCCTTGCTTGACGGGTGCGCGCCACGCGCCCATCTTGCGCCCCTCCAAGGGAAAGGTCCGGCGATGAACAACTGAGCATAGAGCGCGCGTTTTCCTGCCCCTATTGCTCGGTGTTCCCATGACATTGCTGACTCTCGACGGCGTAAGCTGCGCCGCACCCGACGGCACCATCCTGTTTTCCGGCCTGACCCTGTCGCTCGGCCGCGAGACACTTGGCCTGGTCGGCCGCAACGGCAGCGGCAAGTCGACCCTGCTGCACCTGCTCGCCGAGGGGGCGCAGCCTGCCGCGGGAACGATATTGCGCGGGGCGCGAATCGGCATGCTGCGGCAATTGCCGGCCGATCCCAACGCGTCGCTGGCCAACGCGCTCGGCGTGGCCGGCGAGCTGGCGCGGATCGAGCGGATCGAGCGCGGCGAGGCCGAGGACGGCGACCTTGATCTGGCCGACTGGTCTCTCCCCGCGCGGCTGGAACAGGCCCTCGCAGCGACCCGGTTGCCGTCGCTCGACCTGACCCTAACCATCGCCACCTTGTCCGGCGGCGAGCGCACGCGGGTGATGCTGGCGGCGCTGCTGCTGCCCGAGCCGGAAGTGCTGTTGCTCGACGAGCCGACCAACAACCTCGACCGCGACGGGCGCGCGGCGGTTGCCGACTTGCTGGCAGACTGGCCCGGCGGCGCGATCGTCGCCAGCCACGACCGCGAGCTGCTCGCCCAAGCCGACCGGATCGTCGAGCTCACCGCGAGCGGGGTCCATGTGGTTGGCGGCGGCTGGGAGCTGTTCGACGAAGTGCGCTCCGCCGCCCGGGCGCGCGCGGCGCAGGCGCTAGAAAAGGGCGAGGCGGAGCTGTCGCGCGCCCGGCGTACAGCCCAGCGCGAGCGCGAGAAGCAGGACCAGCGCGACAAGCGCGGCCGCGCCCATGCGGCTAAAAGGAGCGAGCCCAAGATCCTGCTCGGCGCCCAGCGGCGGCGCGCGGAAGAAACCGCGGGACGCTATCACCGAGTCGGCGGCGAGCTGGTCGAGCGCGCGGAAGGATCGCTGGCGACGGCCCGCGATGACGTCGAGCGCGTTACGCCGATCCGCATCGACCTGCCGGCGAGCGGCCTTTCGGCGACCCGCGAGCTCGTTCGCGCCCAGGGGTTGGCCTGCGTCCGCGCGGGCCGGACCTTGTTCGCAGGCCTGGACCTGACGGTCCGGGGCCCCGAGCGGATCGCGCTCAGCGGCCCCAACGGATCGGGCAAGAGCTCGCTGATCGCGATCCTGCTGGGCCGCGACCTGCCCGCCGCGGGCACGATCCAGGCCGACCGGGAGCGCATCGCCCTGCTCGACCAGCACCTTGGGCTGTTGTCGGGCACGGCCACGCTCGAGGAAGAGATCCGCCGGCACAACCCCCACCTCGGGCGGCAGCAGGCCCAGGCGGCGCTGGCGGCGAGCGGGTTTCGCAACAAGTGGGGCGAGCGGCGGGTGGCGAGCCTGTCTGGCGGCGAGCGGGTGCGCCTCGCCCTCGCCTGCCTGTTCGCGCGAGAAATCCCGCCGCAGCTGCTGGTACTGGACGAGCCGACCAATCACCTCGACATCGCCGCTACCGAGCTGCTCGAGCGGGCACTGGCGGAATGGGACGGCGCCGTGCTGTGCGTGAGCCACGACCCGGCGTTCCTGGCAGCAATCGGCATCAAGCGCGAGATCGCGCTCGGATGAAGCTCAGCCGCGCCAGCGCTTCCTGAGCGCAAGGACGTAGATGACGAGCGCGGTCAGGGCGAAGAAGAACCACTGGCCGGCATAGGCGAGGTGATTGTTCGGCACGTCCGCGGGGTCGGGCGGAGCCAGCGGGTCGAGACCCGGTGCCGGCGGCGACGCGTGCAGAATGCCGCCGAACTCGCCGCCTGGCCCGATGATGCCGTTCACCCTGCCACCATTCCAGGCGATTTGCTGGGTGGGCCGCGACCAGCCCAGCGCAACCTCGGCTTGGCCGCCGCCGTTGACGTTGCATTTGGCGATGTGCGCCACGCCGCTGACGCCGGACTGGCTCTTCGCGGCCGTGATCCGCATGTTGGTGACGCGCTCGCATTCGAACTGGCTCCAGCGAAACAGCGAGCGCTCAAGCTCTTCCTTGGTCGCCGGCCACGCGACGTTCGACGACATCGCCTGGGCCTGGCGATACTGGTCGAGCAGCTCTTCTTTCCACTGCGCTCGTTGCAGCTGCCATATGCCGAGGGCGATCATCGTCGCCACGGCGGCAAGGACGATGACCGTCGGGACGATCGGCACGCGGCGGCTCACCGTGGCTCTCCCGCTCTGTGGCGGAATTCCGACTGCAGCAGTGCCGCCTTGGCGATCCGCAGCCCCAGCACCACCCCGGCCACCGTCAGCGGCACCCATAGCAGCACGTGGACCCACCACGGCGGCCCGAAGGCAAGCTGCACGGTCAGCGCCAGCGCCACCACCAGCGCACCCACGAGCATGGTCAGGAACGCCGCCGGTCCATCGCCGACATTGAAGCGCGAGAGGTCGAGCCCGCAGGCGCGGCATCGGTCGGCGAAGCGGGTCCAACCGGCAAACAGCGTGCGGCTGCCACAATTGGGGCAAAGACCGAAAAGGGCAGCCTCGGCTGAACCGGGCTGCCCTTTCGCTTTGTCTGGCGTCTCGGCCATCGGGCGAGCTAGTGGTACGCGGCGCCCCACCCGCCCCAGACGTACACGACGATGAACAGGAACAGCCACACCACGTCGACGAAGTGCCAGTACCACGCCGCCGCTTCGAAGCCGAAGTGCTGGCGCGGGGTGAAGTGGCCGAGGTAGGCGCGGCGCAGGCAGACGATCAGGAAGATCGTGCCGACCAGCACGTGGAACCCGTGGAAGCCCGTCGCCATGTAGAACGCCGAGCCGTAGGTGTTGCCGCCGAACTCGAACGGAGCATGGGCATATTCGTAGGCCTGGATGCTGGTGAACAGGATGCCGAGCAGGATCGTCATCCACAGGCCCTTCTTCAGGCCATCGCGGTCGCCGTGGATGAGGCAGTGGTGCGCCCAGGTCACCGTGGTGCCCGAGCACAGCAGGATCAGCGTGTTGAGCAGCGGCAGTGCGAACGGGTCCATGACCGCTTCGATCGCCTTGGGCGGGAACTTGCCGCCGACGACTTCGGTCAGCGCATTCGGGAACAGCGCGAAGTCGAACCACGACCAGAACCAGCCAACGAAGAACATCACTTCCGAAGCGATGAACAGGATCATGCCGTAGCGCAGGTGCAGCTGCACCACCGGGGTATGATCGCCCTGCTGCGCTTCCTTCACGACATTCGAGAACCAACTGAAGAAGGTCGCGATCAGGCCGGCGACGCCGAGGCCCAGCACCAGCCAGTGGTTCGGCATGTCGTGCATGAACAGCACCATGCCGGTGGTGAAGGTGAACGCCGAGATCGCGCCGATCAGCGGCCAGATGTCGGGCGGCAGGATGTGATAATCGTGGTTCTTGGCGCCGGCCATTGATGCTTTCCTGATCCTTGCCCAGAGGCTTGCTTTGGCTCGCCCTTAATCGGGCCTCGCGGGCGGGTCTAGAGGGTTGGTTGGGTTATCGCGTCCTGTGGAACGTGTAGCTGAGGGTGATCTGCTCGACGCCTTTCATGTTCGGGTCGTCGAGCGCCTTGGGGTCGACATAATACAGCACCGGCATGGTCACTTCCTGGCCCGGCCGCAGGGTCTGCTCGGTGAAGCAGAAGCACTGGATCTTGTTGAAGTAGGCGCCGGCCTGCTCGGGCTCGACGTTGAAGCTGGCCGTGCCGGTTATCGGCACGGAGGACAGGTTCTTGGCCTCGAAGATCGCCATGTCGCGCTGGCCGATCTGCACCGTGTCGGTGGTCTGGCGCGGGCGGAACAGCCACGGCATGTCACGCGCGGTGTTGGCGTCGAAGCGGATTGAGATCGTCGGTGCGCCGGCGCTGAGCTCGGCGGCTCGGGCGGCATCGGCCTCGGTCGCCACCTGGGTCGTGCCGCCGAAGCCCGTGACGCGGCAGAACAGGTCGTAGAGCGGCACCGCGGCAAAGCCCAGGCCGAGCATCGCCGCCGCGGCGGCCAACGCAATCAGCGCGACGCGGCGGTTGCGCTGCTCGAGAGGCGCGGTCGCCATCAGTCGAGCATCTTGACGATGGTGACGGCGTAGAACAGCACCACGAACCCGACCAGCACCAGCGCCAGCGCGATGTTGCGGCCGCGGCGGGCCTTCTTGAAGCGGAGCTCTTCTTCGGGGGTCATGCCAGGATCATCCGGTCGGCGACGAGCGCCGTGAACAGCGCGAACAGGTACAGCACCGAGAAGCTGAACAGCCGCTTCTCCGGCTTCATGCGGTCGTCCTCGGCCGTGGTGCGAAATGCCACCGGCACGGCCAGGGCGACGAACAGCGCCGACAGCGCCAGCGCGGATACGCCATAGATCGCGCCAGTCCCGCCAATCCACCACGGCGCGACTGCGACCGGCAGCAGCAGGATGGCGTAAATTAGGATCTGCCAGCGGGTCGAGGTCTCGCCCGCGACGACGGGCATCATCGGGATCCCAGCCTTGGCGTAATCGCTCTTCACGAATAGCGCGAGCGCCCAGAAGTGCGGCGGGGTCCACATGAAGATGATCGCGAACAGCAGCACCGGCATCAGCGTGACCTGGCCGGTCACCGCGACCCAGCCGATCAGCGGCGGGAACGC
>JADMIO011011123.1_pt1 | contig 39160 bp, 38 predicted proteins | sample 8958161 | NCBI WGS metagenome assembly JADMIO01 (sample SAMN16585339, study PRJNA669376) | soil metagenome | isolation source: Crop rotation soil | place: USA: Cullars Rotation, Alabama | collected 2011 | reverse complement strand
CCGCGACTTCAAGTCACGTGAATTCCAAGCTTCGGATCCCACTGTGCTGGAAAGGGAGTCGCCCCATGCCGACCGCCGTCATCGTCGACGCCGTCCGGACGGCCAGCGGTCGCCGGAACGGCCAGCTGAAGGACTGGCACCCGGTTGACCTCGCCGCCGAGACCCTCAAGGCCCTCGTCACCCGCAACGACCTCGATCCCGCCCTCGTCGAGGACGTGATCATGGGCTGTGTCATGCAGGTCGGCGAGCAGGCTCTCAACGTGGGCCGCAACGCCGCCCTGGCCGCCGGATTCCCGGAGTCGGTGGTCGGCACGACCATCGACCGGCAGTGCGGTTCCTCCCAGCAGGCGGCCCACTTCGCCGCCCAGGCCGTCATCGCCGGCGCCCAGGACATCGTCATCGCCGCCGGCGTCGAGGTCATGACCCGGGTGCCGATGGGCGCCACCGTCATGAGCGGCCCCGGCCTGCCGTTCGGCAACAAGCTCAACGAGCGCTACGCCGGCGTCGGCGGCCTCGTGCCCCAGGGCATCTCGGCCGAGCTGATCGCCGACAAGTGGGGCCTCTCCCGCGAGGAGCTCGACGCCTACTCGGTGCAGTCGCACCTGCGGGCGGCCCGGGCCACCGAGGAGGGCCGCTTCGAGAAGGAGATCATCGCCGTCACCGGGGCCGACGGCGGCGTCTTCGACCGCGACGAGGGCATCCGGCCCGACTCCAACATCGAGAAGCTGGCCACGCTGAAGCCGGCCTTCAAGCCGGACGGGAAGGTCACCGCCGGCAACTCGTCGCAGATCAGCGACGGTGCCGCCGCCCTTCTCATCATGAGCGAGGAGAAGGCCAACGAGCTGGGCCTGCGGCCCCGGGCCCGGTTCCACTCGTTCGCCCTCGCCGGCGTCGACCCGGTGACCATGCTGACCGGCCCGATCCCGGCCACCGAGAAGGTGCTCGAGCGGGCCAAGCTCACGCTCTCCGACATCGACCTCGTCGAGATCAACGAGGCGTTCGCCTCGGTCGTGCTGGCCTGGGAGAAAGAGCACCACCCCGACATGACCAGGGTCAACGTCAACGGCGGCGCGATCGCCCTCGGCCACCCGCTCGGCTGCTCCGGCGCCAAGCTGATGACCACCCTGCTCAACGAGCTCGAGCGCACCGGCGGCCGCTACGGCCTCCAGACGATGTGCGAGGGCGGCGGCATGGCCAACGCCACCATCATCGAGCGCCTCGGCTGACGCCCGTCCGCCGCTGAGAAACCGGAACGCGAAAAGCGGGGAGCGCTGGGGAGGCTCCCCGCTTTCGCGTGGTCGAAACGGCTGAGGCCGCGCTTGCTCAGTCGTTGCGTCCGGACTTGCCCTTGCCGGTCTCGGAGGACGACGGCAGCTCCTCGTGGGTGCTGTGGTCCTCGCCGGTCTCAATGCTGCCGGTGGTCGGCGTGGCCGGCGGCGTCACCTCGGGCTTGCCGTGGTCGTCGCCGTTCTCCTGCCCGGCGCCGTGGTCGTCGCCTGCAGGAGGGGTGCTCTCGTCGTCCGAAGAGCCGCCGTGCTGGCCGGCCTGGCACTTGCCGTCCGTGACGGCGGCGCACACGGCCGGACCGACCTTGCCGCCGTCCTCCACGCCGGCCTTGGCGTCGTGGGCGGCGGTCGAGGTCTGCTGGCCGTTGTTGGGGGCAGGGCCGTCGTCGCCGGGCTGGCCTTCGTCGTGCTTGCCGTCCTGGCGGTGGTCGGCGGACTTGCCGTGGTTGGGGGGATGTTGACACCGACGTGGCTCACGACTCCGGACACGACATCCTGGGCGGGGTCGGGCAGGGAGCCGGTGGCGGCGGCGGCGCCGGTGGCGGTCAGGCCCACGACGGCGATCGCCGCCAGGGCCTTGCCGGCCAGAACCTTCCCGAGCATGGTCTTCCTCCGTGAAGGCTGCGGGGCGGGTCCGGCGGTCCGGATCACCTCGACCATGGCGGCGACGCTGGCGGCGGCGGCGTCCTCGTCGACCGGGGCCAGGGGGAGCCGGGCGGCCGAGTTGAGGACGCCGGCGACGGCGGCGTATCCGGGCGGGGCGTCGTCGGGGTGGACGATGCCCTGCAGCAGCCGGCTGGCGCTGTCGTCGTCGAGGGGGCGGGCGTTCGGGCTCATCCCCCTGGCAATCGACGGTTCACGCATTGGCGTTACACCTCGTCGTTGGCGGGCCGTTCGAGCCGCTCGGCCAGCTTGCGCAGCGCCCGGTGCTGCAGGACCCGGACCGTGCCGGCCTTGCGGCCGGTGATGGCGGCGACGTCGTCGACGGACAGGCCGCCCACGACCCGCAGCAGGACGATGTCGGCCTGGTCCTTCGGCAGCACGGCGACGATCCGGCGGACGGCCTCGTCACCGGCCACGGCGTCGAGCACCTGGCCGGCCGGGTCGTCGGAGCCGGCCAGCTCGACGGCGCCGTCGTACCCCTCCCCTTCGACCGGGGTGAGCGTCCGGGTCTTCGGCCGGCGGGAGTTCGACCGGTGGTGGTCGATCAGACGGCGGTGGGCGATGGTGAACACCCACGACCGGAAGGCCGGCTCCTCGCCGGAGAAGTTCGAGATCCCCCTGGCGACGGCCATCCACGTCTCGGAGGCGAGATCCTCGGCGTCGTCACCGACCCGGGAGCGGAGATAGCTGACCAGCGCGGGGTGCAGCCACCGGTAGAGGATCGCGACGGCCCACTCCCCGCCGTCCTGGGCGGCGGCGAGAATCCCCTGGAACTGATCCCCAAGGGAATTTCGGGTGGTGGGTGTCGGCAACAGGGTCTCTCCAGCGATGAGGTTTCGCCCTTTCTCATCGGCCCGCATGGCCCCCTGCTTGAGGCGGACGGCACCCCGGCTGTACCTACACTGAAGCGGCGATGTTCTGGACCCTCCTGAAGGTTCTCGTGGCGGTCGTCGCCTTCTTCACGATGTATCTGACCGCGGCGTTCGTCATCCGGTCGTTCACCCATGGCCCGCCCGCGGAGCCCGAGATCGGCCGGCTCCGCAAGGTCAACTACCGCTACCGGTGCACCGTCTGCGGCACCGAGGTGACCATGACCGCGGCGCCGGAGGACGAGGTCCCGGGCGCGCCCCGCCACTGCCGCGAGGACATGAGCCTGGTGGTGGAAGGCGGGGATTACTGACGGAACGCGGCCGTCAGCGGTACTGCGTGGCGAGCAGGAAGCCCGCCGTGATGAAACCCAGCCCCAGGAACAGGTAGCCATTGCTGGCGTCGCCCGGGAGCAGATTGAGATAGTTCAGGACGATGATGAGCACGCCGAGGCCGAAGCCGGTGAACATCAGGGCGGGGACCCACGGAGGGCTCGGCGGCGCCTTCTTCGGCGGCGGCGGTGTGTACCGCGACCGCTTGCTCTTCGACCGAGGCATGGGTCGAGGATAGTGCCCGAACGGCTCTGGCCCCCGGCAGTCGCCGGCCTCGTCGGCTTCCTCGTCATGACCGCCCACCTGAACCCGCTCCCAGGCCGGGTCACGGTGCGGGCACCGGAGCGGGAGCGGCTGGCGGCGCTCATCCGGGTCGAGCAGAGCCGCTCGTCCGAGCTGCGCTTCACCGCCGACGACCTGCGCCGGCAGGTGGCGGAGGTCCAGAAGGCCCGGGAAACCGGGGCGGCGGGGCCGTCGGCGGCGCTCGTCTCCCTGCGGGAGCGGATGGGCCTGGTGGCCGCCGAGGGGCCGGGGCTCGCCATCACGCTCGACGACTCGTCGGAGCGGCAGTCGCCCTCCGGCAACCTGAACGACCTCGTCATCCACTCGCAGGACGTCCAGGCGGTGGCCAACGGCCTGTGGGGCGCCGGGGCCGAGGCGCTGGCGGTCAACGGGCAGCGGGTCGTGCCGACCAGCGCCATCCTCTGCGTCGGCAACACCCTGCTGATCAACGGGACAGTCCACTCGCCCCCGTTCCGCTTCGTCGCCCTCGGCGCCGGCCTGCACGACCGCTTCCTGGCCGACCCGCTGGTCGCCCGCTTCGCCGAGGACGCCGACCGCTTCAAGCTCGGTTTCAAGGTCGAGGACAAGGACCGCCTGTCGGTCCCCGCCTACACCGGCACCTCCAAGGTCCGCTTCGCCCGGGCGGGCTGACTACGGTCTGGTGCAAATGGGTCTCGTCCTCGTCATCGACAACTACGACTCGTTCGTCTACAACCTCGTCCAGTACCTGGGGGAGCTGGGAGCCGACCCGCTCGTGTACCGGCACGACGAGGCGACGCTGGACCAGCTCGTCGACCTCGAGCCGGCGGCGGTGCTGATCTCGCCCGGCCCGGGCCGCCCGGACGACGCCGGGGTCTCCAACGCCGCCATCGACGAGTTCGGCCGGCGGGGCGTGCCGGTCCTCGGCGTCTGTCTCGGCCACCAGTGCATCGGAGCGCTCTACGGCGGGCGGGTCGTGCGGGCCGGCGAGGTGATGCACGGCAAGACCTCGATGATCCGCCATGGCGGCGACGGGCTCTTCACCGGGCTCCCGAGCCCCTTCGAGGCCACGAGGTACCACTCGCTGGTGGTGGAGCGCGACTCCGTACCCGACTGCCTGGAGATCACCGCCGAGACCGACGACGGCGTGATCATGGGCCTGCGCCACAAGGACCTGCCGGTCGTCGGCGTGCAGTTCCACCCCGAGTCGATCCTGACCGCCGGCGGCCACACGCTCCTCGAGAACTTCCTCTCCCTCACCCCCGCCCGCTGACGGGCGGGCGGCCGCCATTTCCGGCGTTCCGCAGTTCCGAGGGGTGGAACTGTGGAACGCCAGTTCAGGGGAGGCGGGCCAGGGGGCCGTCCACGGCGGCGAGGCCGTCGTCCACGAGGCTGCCCAGGGCAGCGGCGTCGAGGTCGGCGGACAGGTGCGGACCGGCCCGGAGTTGGGCCAGCACCTGACCGCGTCGCTGGCGGAACGATCCCTCGTAGGCCGGCTGGCGCCCCCGGCGGCCCAGCGCCATCCACGCCGGGGCGTCGCCGATGCACGCCGGCGCCGGCGGCGCGGCGATGGCGGCGGCTGTGGCGCAGCCGGGCTCCAGCGGGCACTCGGGACAGCGCGGGAGGCGGGGGCGGCACAGGACGGCGCCGACGTCCATCAGGGCCAGCAGACGGTCCCGGCCGGTCAGCGGAGCGCCGGCCTCCCGGCTGGCGGCGGCGGCTTCGGACGGTGTCAGCGCCCGGCCGGCCCGGCGTTCCACCACTCGGCGGATGTTGGTCTCGATGGCCGGGGCGTCGCGCCCGTCCACCTGGGCGGCGATCGCCTCCGCCGTGTAACGGCCGACCCCGGGGAGGTCGGTCAGGTCGGCGGGCCAGCCGCCGGCGGCGATGCGGACGGCGGCCTCCCACAGCCGCCGGGCCCGGCGGGGGTAGCCGAGGCGGCCCCAGGCGGCGATCACCTCGCCGGCTCCGGCGGCGGCCATCGCCTCCGGCGTCGGGAACCGGGCCATGAACGAGGGCCAGACGGCGGCCACCCGGCCGACCTGGGTCTGCTGGAGCATGACCTCCGAGGCCAGCACCGCCCACCGGTCCCGGGTCGCCCGCCAGGGCAGGTCGTGACGGCCGTGCCGGGCGTACCAGCCGGCGAGCGGGGCGAGGCCGCCGCCTCCCACTACGGAAAGCCGAGGGTGGTCGACGACGTCGACGACGAGGACGAGCTCGTCGTCTTGCACACCGACATGTTGACGTTGGAGCCCTTGTCGACCCGCGACCCGGCCGACGGGCTCTGGGCGATGACCTTGCCCGAGCTGCTGGCGTCGCAGGAGAAGACCGACGTCACGGTCCCGGTGAGCCCGGCGTTCTGCAGGGCCGACATGGCGTCGGACTGCGTCCGGCCGTACAGGTCGGGGACCGTGACCTGGTCCTTGCCCGACGACACGATCAGCTGGATCTTGGCGCCCTTGGGGACGGACTGGCCCGCTGCGGGGTTCGTGCCGATCACCTTGCCCTGATCGACCGTGTCGCTCGCCTGGAGCACCCGCTCCACCGTCAGGCCCTTGGACCCGAGCGTGTTCGACGCCTCCACCTGGTCCTGGCCGGAGACGTCGGGGACGACGACCTGCTCCTTCCCCGACGAGATGTAGAGCTTGACGATGGCGCCCTTGTCGGCCATCGAGTTGCCCGCCGGGTCGGTGCGGGTGACCTTCCCGGCGTCGACCGAGTCGCTGGTCTCCTGGATGACCCGGTACTCGAACCCGGCGTCGGAGAGCCGGGACTGGGCGTCGTCGAGGGTCTCGCCGGTCACGTCGGGCACCTTCACCTGGCCCTTGCCGGCGCTCACCCAGAGCTTGACCTCGCTGCCCTTGTCGATCTTCGTGCCCGGCGTGGGGTCCTGGCGGAAGACCTGGTTGGCCGCCACCGTGTCGTTCTCCTCGGTGGTCACGTTGGCCTTGAGCCCGTCGTGGTCGATGAGGAGGCGGGCGTCGCTCTCCGACTGGCCGACGTAGTTCCCCACCGCCACCAGCGGCGCGCCGCTGTTGCCGGAGAGCTGCTTGGCCAGGAGGTAGCCGAGCCCGGCCAGGACGGCCAGCAGCGCGATGAGGGCGAGGACGAACGGCGCCGCCGAGCGGCGCGGCGCCGTCGGGATGGTGGGTGACGGCACCACGGTGCCGACCGTGGTGCGCTCGTAGACCTTGTCGAGCCGGGGGTTGACGACGGTGGCTTCGGCGCCGCTGACCGGCACCGCCGTGAGCGGCACCGACGTGGTCTCCTCGCCCCGCCGGAAGCGGGCGAGGTCGGCCCGCATGTCGTCGGCCGAGGCGTACCGGGCGTCGGGGCTCTTGGCCATGGCCGTGAGGATGATGTTCTCCAGCGAGGCCGGGACGTCGGGATTCACCACCGAAGGCCGGGGTGCCTCCTCCCGCACGTGCTTGTAGGCCACGGAGATCGGGCTCTCGCCGGCGAACGGCGGGACGGCGCAGACCATCTCGTAGAGCACGATGCCGAGCGAGTACACGTCGGAGCGGGCGTCGACCGGCAGGCCCTGGGCCTGCTCGGGGGAGAAGTAGGTGGCGGTGCCCATGACCGAGCCGGTCTGGGTGAGGTTCTCGTTGGTGCCGGCCGCCCGGGCGATGCCGAAGTCGGTGACCTTCACCTGTCCCTGGGGCGTGAGGAGGATGTTGCCCGGCTTCACGTCGCGGTGGACGACGCCGTTGCGGTGGGCGTAGCCGAGCGCGCCGGCGATGTCGGACGCCAGGTCGGCGGCCAGGTTCGGGTACAGCGGCCCGTCGGCCTGGATCGCCTCCCGGAGGCTGCGGCCCTCGACGTACTCCATGACGATGAAGTACGTGCCGTCCTCCTCGCCCCAGTCGAAGACGGCGACGATGTTGGGGTGGTTCAGGTTGGCCGCGGCCTGCGCCTCCCGGCGGAAACGCTGCACGAAGGCGGGATCCCGGGCGAACTCGGGAAACAGCACCTTGAGCGCCACCCGCCGGTCCAGCAGCTGGTCGTGGGCCAGGTACACCTCGGCCATCCCGCCCCGGGCCAGGTGCCGGACGATCTCGTATCGGTTCGTGTAGACCCGCTGTTCCGGCATTTCAGGGCACCCTACCGTCCGCCGGGGGTGGCCCCGGCTGTCGTCGGAGTTGGTTTTTCCTCACCGGGCTGGCCAGGTTGCGGCGCCGGCGGGAGGGCCAGCAGCTTGGCCAGCACCTTGCCCGCCACGGGTGCGGCCACCCGCCCGCCGGTGGCCTCGTCGCCGAGATCGCCGCCCCGCTCGACGATCACGGCGATGGCGAAGCGGGGCGCCTCGGCCGGGGCGAACCCGACGAACCAGGCGTGGGGCGGGCCGCCCGGCGCCTCGGCCGTGCCGGTCTTGCCGGCCACGGTGTAGCCCGGAACGGCGGCCGCCGTCCCGGTGCCGGCCCGGACCACGTCGATCATCAGCTGCGTCACGGCGGCGGCCGTGGCCGGCGAGACGGCCCGCTTCCATTCGGAGGGGCCGATCCGGCGCACCACCCGCCCGTCGATGTCACGGATCTCGCGCACCACGTGCGGCGCCATCAGCACCCCGCCGTTGGCGATGGCGCCGGCCACGGTGGCCATCTGCAGCGGCGTGACCGCGACGTCGCCCTGGCCGATGGCGGCGTTGGCGAAGCTCGGCTGGTTGCGGTGGAAGCTGCCCGGCGCCGGGCCGCCGCTGCGGGCCTCGGGCAGGTCGAAGGGGACGTCCTCGGTGACGCCGAAGGCCTTCATGCCGTCGACGAGCTTCTCGCCGAGGTCGAGGCCGATCCGGCCGAAGGTGGTGTTGCACGACCGGCGGAAGCTCTCGGCCAGCGTCCCGCCGCAGGGGCTGCCGCCGAAGTTGCGCAGCTGCTTGTCGGACTGGGGGAGGTCGAGGGAGCGCAGCACCGGATAGCCGGTCTGGGGCGTGGCCGTGCCGGTCTCGATGGCGGTGGCGGCGGTGATCACCTTGAACGTCGACCCGGGCGGATACCGCTCCCGGTAGGCCCGGGCCAGCATCGGGTTGTCGGGGTCCTTCGTGTAGCCGTCGAAGGCCTGCTGCGCCGCTTTGGCGGAGTGCGAGGCGAGGGGGCCCGGGTCGTAGGACGGGAACGACCACAGCGCCACGATCTCGCCCGTCGTCGGGTCGAGCACCACCACCGAGCCCTTCCGGTCGCCGAGGGCGTCGCGGGCGGCCTGCTGGGCGACGTTGCTGATCGACAGGACGGCGTCGCCCGTCCGGTCCTTGCCGATGAGCCAGTCGCCGAAGTTGCGGAGCTGTTGCTCGGGCCGGCGGCCGCTCAGGTCCTGGTTGTAGGCGTCCTCCACGCCGGAGGCGCCGTAGTTGAAGGAGAAGAAGCCGCTGACGTGGGCGAACAGCGGGCCGCTGGGATAGGTGCGGAGCCGCTCGAACTGGTCGTCGACCGGCTGGGAGCGGGCCACGATCGCGCCGTCGGCCGTGACGATCTGTCCCCGGGGGTCGGAGAAGGCCCGCTTCACCGCCCGGACGTTGCGGGGATCGTTGGCCAGGCTGTCGGCCTTCACGACCTGCAGGTAGTTGAGCTGGAGGAACAGCGCCAGGAAGCAGCCGACGACCACCAGCCCGACCCGGCGCACCTGGCGGTTCACCGGGCGGCCCCGCCGTCGCTGTCGGCCCGGCGGGCCACCTCGTCGGAGATTCGCAGCAGCAGCGCCAGGATCACGAAGTTGGCCAGCAGCGACGAACCCCCGTACGAAACGAACGGCATCGTGATCCCGGTCAGCGGGATGAGGCGGGTCACGCCGCCGAGGATGATGAACGTCTGCACGCCGAGGATCGTGGTGAGCCCGGCGGCCAGCAGCTTGAGGAACGGCTGGTCGGCCCGCAGGGCGATGCGGAACCCGACCCCGACCAGCAGCAGGTAGCCGATGAGGACGGCCGTGGTGCCGATCAGGCCGAGCTCCTCGCCGATGGCGGCGAAGACGAAGTCGGTCGAGGCGTTGGGGATCGACCCGGGGCTGCCCAGGCCGAGGCCGGTGCCGGCCAGCCCGCCGGACCCGAAGGCGAAGAGGGCCTGCACCAGCTGGAAGCTCTGCGCCTGGGCGGTGGGCCAGGGGTTCACCCAGGTCGTGACCCGGTCACGGACGTGGCCGAAGATCTGGTAGGCGATGGTCGCCCCGACCCCGAAGAGGGCGGCGCCGACGCCGACGTAGCTGGCCCGGCCGGTGGCCATGTAGACCATGGCCAGGAACACGGCGAAGAACAGCAGCGACGAGCCGAGGTCCTTCTCCCGCACCATGACGAGGATCGAGCTGCCCCAGGCCAGCAGCAGCGGGGCGAAGTGCTTCGGGTCGGGGAGGAGCATCGGCCCGACCCGCCAGGTGGGGGTCGAGAGGAGCTCCCGCTTCTCCACCAGGTAGGCGGCCAGGAAGATGACCAGCGTGACCTTGGCGGCCTCCCCGGGCTGGAAGTTGAACGGCCCGAGCTGCACCCACAGCCGGGCGCCGTTGATCTCCCGGCCGAGGCCGGGGACGGCCGGGATGAGCAGCGACCCGATCCCCACCAGCGCGAACGTGTAGCGGTAGCGCTCCAGGTCGCGGATGCGCTGCACCACCCGGAGGGTGATGACGAAGGCGGCGACGCCGACGGCCGTCCACAACGACTGGTAGCGGGCCAGGTCGGGGTCCAGGCGGGCGATCGTCACGAACCCGATGCCGTTGAGCAGGACGGCGAGGCCGAGGAGGGTGCCGTCGGCCCGGGGGGCGAACTTCCTGACGGCGAGATGGGCGACCAGCGCCAGGGCGGCGGCCCCGGCGGCGAAGGGCGCCAGATCGGCCGGGAGGGTGGCGCCCTTGGCCAGGGCGGTGAGGACGTACCCGCCGGCGGCGAGGATCACCGCCAGCACGACCAGGCCGAGTTCGGTCGACCGGCGGGCGGCGGCCTCGGGGCCGGCCGCGCCGCGCACGGTCAGCACCTTCACCGCGAGGTCTCCGTCGACGGCGCCGTCTCGCCGACCGGCGCCGCCGTCGTCGCCGTGGTGTCCGTGGTGTCCGTCGTGGCCGCGGTCGTCGTCGTGGTGCCGGCCAGCGCCTCGTGGGTCTGCTGGAGCCGGTCGAGGAACTGGTTGGCGTCGGACCGGCTGGCGAAGCGGTGCCCGCTCTCGAGGTCGGCCCGGTCGGCCTCGGTCAGGTCGGCGGCGGTCAGGTCGCTCTGGTGGTCGACGGTCGGTTTCCAGCCCAGCAGCCCCCCGGGGACGCCCTGGAAGAGCGTGACCCGGTCGCCGGAGAGGCCGACGTAGTACGTCCGCCGGGCGTACCAGCCGACGGCGCCGAAGGCGACGCCGGCGACGGCCAGGATCGGCAGCCCCCACAGCAGCAGCGAACGCAGCCCCGGAATGGAACGCCGGCCGGGCCCTTCCCCCACCGGCGGTTGCGTGTCGAGCAGCGGAGCGGCCGCGTCGTCCTCCACCGCCGCGGGTGCGACGACGGCGCCGTCGCTGCCGTCGCTCAGGGCGTCGACGACGACGACGGTGATGTTGTCGTCGCCGCCCGCCTGGTTGGCCATGTCGACCAGCGTGTCGGCGGCCTGCTGGGGGTCGGAGTGGCGGCGCAGCGTCTGGGCGATCGTGTCGTCCGACAGCATGTTCGTCAGGCCGTCGGAGCAGATCAGGAGGCGGTCGCCGGGCTTGAGGTCGATGCGGTAGGTGTCGACCACGACGTCGCGGTCGACACCCAGCGCCCGGGTGATGATGGCCCGCTGCGGGTGGTGCAGGGCCTCCTCGGGGGTCAGGCGCCCTTCCCTCACCAGCTGCTCGACCAGCGAGTGGTCTTCGGTGACCTGGGTCACGGCGCCGTCGCGCATGAGGTAGGCCCGGGAGTCGCCGACGTGGCCGAGGACGGCCGTCGAATCCTGCAGGGCGATTGCGGTCAGGGTGGTGCCCATCCCTCGCAGGGCGGCGTCCTCGGCGGCCCGGGCGAAGACCGCGGCATTGGCCGCCTCGATCGCCTCGTCGACGCGCCCCCCGCCGGCGTAGGCCGCCCGCAGCGCTTCGATGGCGGTGGCGCTGGCCACCTCCCCGGCCCTATGGCCGCCCATGCCGTCGGCCACGGCGTAGAGCCCGTCCGCCGGCGCGACGAGGTGGCTGTCCTCGTTCTCCGGCCGGCCCCGGCCGACGTCGGTCCGCTTCCCGTAGGCGAATTTCATCTGGGGGACCCCCCGGGAGCCCGGGTCACTGCACGATCTCCAGCACGGTCTGGCCGATCTGCAGCTTGTCGCCCCGGTGCAGCGGCATGGTCCTGCTCAGCCGGTCACGGTTGAGGAACGTCCCGTTGGTCGAGCCGAGATCCTCCACGAAGGGCTTCCCGTCCCGGATGAAGACCCGGGCGTGGAGCTGCGAGACGTAGGTGTCGTCGGCCAGGGGCACGGAGCACCCCGGAGCCCGGCCGATCGTGACCTCCTCGCTCAGAGGGAAGACCTGCGAGGTCGCCGGGTCGATCATCTTGAGCTTGTAGGGCCGGGAGGACTGGTCGGCTTTCCGCCCCCGGCTCCGCCGGCCGATGAGGTTGCCGTTGCCCGATGCGGCGGCGACGGGCCGGTCAGGGGACAGCTCCCGGTAGACGGCCCGTACCACCCGGGCCAGGAACAGGTAGAGCAGACCCAGGAAGCAGAACTTGAGGATGGTGAGAATCGCCTCCGACACTTCGTGGTCGCCGCCCTCAGCTGGTCTCGAACCGGATCGTGGCCGAGCCGAACCGCAGCTCGTCGCCGTCGGACAGGCGCCGCTCCCGGACGGGTGAACCGTTGACGACCGTGCCGTTGGTGGAGCCGAGGTCGAAGACCGTGAACCCCTCCGGGTCGCGGCGGACCTCGGCGTGGCGGCGGGACACCTGCGGGTCGCCGAGCGGGATGTCGCAGCTCGACAGCCGCCCGATGACGACCGGCCGGTCGGCCACCGGGATGCGGCGCCCTTCGGCGGTGACCAGCGTGCCGACCCGCCCGTCGGGGTCGGCCTTGATCTCGCCGGCGACGGCGCACTGGCCCGGCCCGAGGTCGGGATCGGTCTCCAGGGTGACGATCACCTGGCCGAGGAAGCCGTAGCCCTCGTCGCGGGCGTGGCCCCGGGCGGCGTCGGCCAGCTCTCTCAGCAGGGTCGCCTCGAAGCTCTCGAACCGCTCCCGGTCGGACTCCGCGAGGCGCACCCGGAAGGAGTTGGGCGCGATGAGGCCGTGCACGCCCACGGTGCGCTGATCGTCCATCTCCCGGGCCAGCCTTCGGCCGATCTCGACGGGCTGGAGGCCACTGCGGAAGGCCCGGGAGAAGACCCCCTCGACGAGCGCCTCGAGCCGGCGCTCGAACCCGTGTAAACCCACGTCGGCGATACTACCGGCGCCTTCCGACAACGTCGGGCGACGGTGTCCCCGGCCGCCTCCGGCGACCCCGGCGGCGGCCCCGCCGCCCTCTGGACCGGGCTGGCCCGGGGGCCCTGGCTGCTACGCTCAACGGGTCACTCGGGCGAGTGGTGAAATGGCAGACACGCTGGCTTCAGGTGCCAGTGAGGGCAACCTCGTGGGGGTTCAAATCCCCCCTCGCCCACGGTAAAGCCGAGGTCAGAGGGCCGCCTGCGGTATCCGGCGGGAGCGATGTCGCGCGCCTGGCTACACATGGCGTCGGTAAGCGCGACGGAGCGCAGGCCGCTAGCGGGTCGTCGATGTCGTGGTGGTCTTCGGCGGTGCCGTCGTCGTGGTCGATGAGCTGCTGGGGGGCGGGGCCGTCGTCGTGGTCGTGGCCGGCGGGCGCGTGGTCGTCGTCGGGCCCGGGGCCGTGGTCGTGGTCGTCGACGAGGGCGGTTCCGTCGACGGGGGCGCCGGCGGCGCCACGAGCTGCTCGTCGGGCAGGACCGGCGACGGGTCCGGCGGCGGGAGCGGTGGCGCTTCCAGCGGCGGGGGCGCCGGTGGTGCCGGGATGTCGCCGAGGCGGTGCAGGTCGAGCGAGTCGGGCGACGCCTGGGGCAGCCCCTTGACGGGGACGCCCTCCAGGCCCGTCCGCATGAGGTCGCCGAAGATCGCCGCCGGGAAGCTGCCGCCGGTGACGGAGCGGCCGTGCACCCTGGTCATCGGCTGGGCCGGGTCGTAGCCGACCCAGACGGCGGTGGCGACCTGGGGGGTGAAGCCGGCGAACCAGGCGTCACGGTTGTCGGAGGTCGTGCCGGTCTTGCCGGCGACGGGGCGGCCGATGCCGGCGGCGCGGCCCGTGCCCTCCCCGACGACCCGCTGCAGCGCCACGTTGAGGACGCCGACCTGGTTCGTCTCGAAGGCCCGACGGGTGCGGGGCTGGTGCTCGTAGACCACCTTGTCGCGATTGTCCCGGATGGTCTTGATGCCGTAGGGCTCGGCGTAGATGCCGCCCGAGGCGAACGTGGCGTAGGCGGCGGCCATCGACAGCGGGCTCACGCCCCGGTCGAGGCCGCCGAGGAAGACGGCGCCCTGCTCGTCGGTGGCGTCGGGCGGGATGCCGGCGTCGGTGGCGGCCCGGACGACGTCGTGGACCCCGGCCGCGCAGCCGAGCTCGACGAAGACGACGTTGACCGACCGGGCCATGGCGGAGTCGACGTCGATGGCGCCGCCGAAGTCCTCGCCGGCGTAGTTGTTGACCGGCTGCGGGCCGTAACAGGGGAACCGCCGCCCGGAGGTGCCGTCGAAGACGCTGCGGGGGTCGATCCCGTCGCGCAGCGCCGCCAGGTAGACGAACGGCTTGAACGCCGAACCGGGCTGGCGCACGCCCCGGTCGGCGTAGCCGAACTGGGTGGCGACGTAGTCGAGCCCCCCGAAGAGGTTGTCGACGGCGCCGTCGCCGGGAACGACGCTGGCCACCGCCGTGATCGGGTCGCCGGGCTCCCCGAGGCGGGCCGACACCGCCGCCACCGTCCCGTCGAAGAGCTTCGGGTCGAGCGTCGTCTCGATGGTGTAGCCGCCGGTGAACACCCGGGTGCGCCGGTCCTCCGCGTCGGTGCCCAGCTCCTCGAGTCCGCCGACCTCCCGCTTGACGAAGTCGACGAAGTGAGGGGCCCGGCTGACCCCCGGCGGCTGCGGCGGAGCGAGCGTCATCGGCTCGGCCAGGGCCGCGTCGAGGTCGGCCTGCGACAGCCAGTTGTGCTTGCGCATGGCCCGGAGCACCTGGTCACGCCGCTTCACGACCGCGTCGGGGTTCTTGCGGGGATCGAGCCCGCTCGGCGAGCGGATCTTGCCGGCCAGCGTGGCGGCCTGGGCCGGCGTCAGCTGGGCGGGGTCGACGCCGAAGAAGGCGTGGGCCGCGGCGTGGATCCCGTAGGAGCCTTCACCGAAGTAGACCTGGTTGAGGTACCGGCGGAGCAGGTCCTCCTTGCTGTAGCGCTCCTCGAGCGCGGTGGCGTAGAAGACCTCGCGGGCCTTGCGGAACACGGTCCGCTGGCTGCCGGTGTAGTTGAGCTTGGCGAGCTGTTGGGTGATCGTGCTGCCGCCCTGGGTGCGGCCCAGCGCGGTGCGGATGAGGGCCCGGCCGATGGCCAGGGGGTTGACGCCGCTGTGATGGAAGAAGTCGGCGTCCTCGGCGGCGAGCACCGCCCGCTTCACGTGCTCGGGAACGGCGCCGAGCTCGACGATCTGGCGCCGGCCGTCCTCACCGGAGAGGTCGGCGAGGACCGATCCGTCCGCCGCCAGCACCCTGGTCGTGTCGGGGAGCTTGTGGAAGTCGGGCACGAACGGGGTGATCGGCGAGGCGATCCAGAGGATCGCCCGGCTCGTCGCCAGGGAGACGGCCCGGCGGAACGGCGGGACGGCGACGAGCAGCACCACGAACACCAGGAAGCCGAGCCCGATGCGGCGCCACGGCAGCCGCCGTCCGGCGGACAGCATCTGCCCGCCGAATCCCCCACGCCCGCTCCGCCCCGCCATCGCCCGCGCTCCTCCGCCAGTCTTCGACACCCGCTCTCCTTCCCCGTTCGGGGAGCGGCGTCACCCGGGGCCGAGCGGGCCGGAGCGCAGGGCCCGTTCGGCCAGCAGCAGACCGACGACGGTGCGGGCATCGACAAGCTCGCCCGAGGCGACCAGCCGGGGCACGTCGCCGAGCACGACCCGCTCGATCGTCATGTCCTGTTCCTCGTCGAGGACGGGCCCGGGCACCTCGCACGGTTCGAGGTCGAGGGCAAGGTAGAGATGGGTCCGCTGGTTGGTGAAGTCCGGAGCGTTGAAGATCTCGGCCAGCTCCAGGAGCCGGCCCGGCCGGTGGCCGATCTCCTCGGCCAGCTCCCGGATCATCGCCGCGTCGGGATCTTCGCCGGGGACGTCGAGCTTCCCCGCCGGGATCTCGAGGACCGCCCGCCGCAGCGCCGGGCGGAACTGCCGGACGAGCAGCGCGGCCGGTCCGTCCGGCCCGTCCACCACCGGCACCGCCGCCACGACCCCCGGATGCTCGACGGTCCAGCGCGTCACCTGCTCGCCGCCGGCCGACTCGAACGTCTCCTCGAAGAGGCCGAGGAACCCGACCCGGAGCAGCTCCGTGGCGCCGGTCAGGCGGTAGCCCGTCATGGTCCGTCGAGCGGCACGACCTGCTCGAGCGGCACGTACTTGAAGTTCTGGTTGCCCTTGGCGGGCTCGGTGTTGGTGTTGTCCTGGCAGACGAACAGGCCGCGGGGGAAGGCCGGTCCGAGTCCGGCGGCGACGGCGTCGATCCCGTCGGTGCGCTGGCAACCGTCGGCGTGCGGGCCGTCGACCACGGCCACCTTGCGGAGGAACTCGTGGGGGGCCGCCCGCCGGTAGACGTTGTAGGTGTGGTCGCCCTGCGAGGAGGCGATCAGGAATCCGCCCTCACCCTGCCCGTAGACGATCGTCAGGCCTTCGACCTGCGGAGCGATGTGCCCCTGCTGCGGATCCGTGCTGTCGACGAGCGTGCGGTCGGCCGGCGTGGCGGCGTCGCCCGGTTCGGCGCCGTACTCCCATATGCCCCGGTTCTCCTCGCCGACGTAGAGGCGGCCGGTGCCGTCGTCGGCGACGCAACCCTCGAGGTGATCCTGCAGATCGCGCTCTCCGTCCGGATTGGCGACCGGGGCCGGGTCCACGTCGATCGTCCGGACGACCCGGCCGTTCACCGTTCCGCCGTCGTCGAACAGCTCGAGCTGCTCGATCCGGCCGCCCGGGTTGACCCCGAAGGCGTAGAAGCCGCCGGTCACCGGGCTGCGGTACATGCAGAACCCGTAACCCGACGACACCCGAACCGAACCGCCGGCCGTCACATTGGCCAGGGTCCGGGTTGCGGGGTCGACCCGGAAGAACGTCATGTGCCCGGCCCGGGTGCCGCCGCCGGCGACGCCGATGATGTCAGCGGGCCGTCCCGCGAGCGTGAACCCGGGACGGCCGTCGATGTTGTTCGTGCCGTGGCTCTCCAGCCGCTGCAGGCGCCTGCCCGACAGGTCGTAGACCTCGACGGTCGATTCCTTGTGGTTGGCGCCGATCACCAGCGACTTCGCCGGATCGGACGGGTCGACCCAGATCGTCGGGTCGTCAACGCTGTCTCCGGGGGCGTTGGCGGGCTGGGTCTCCACAGTGGCCGTCGCCGTGTGGGTCGGCCCGCCGGTGGCGGTGGCGGCCCCCGACACCGTTCCCGCCAGCAATGCGGCCGCGGCGCCGGCCAGGATGCCGGCGCGGGTCCTCCGGTGCAGATCCGTCACGGCACTTCGCTTCTCCGTAGCTCGTCAGTGGCTACGGAGATCCTGCACTATCGCTGTGCCGCTGATGACGATGGGCGCTGAGCGGGTCAGGGAACGGGGCGGTGCTCGGGACGGGGTTCGTCCCGGACGTCGATTGCCGGCTTGTTGCGGGTGGCCCGCGCCATGAGCGTCAGCAGGATGGCCGCCACGACGGCGGCTTGCACTACACCGGCGAGCTTCACAGGACAGCCTCCGCGCTGAGGATCATCGTGGCTCTCCATCGTACCCGTTGGTGAACAGCAGGTAAACGAGCGATGAACGGCAACTCCACCGCACCTCGACGGAGCAACAGTGCGCTAGGGTGACCCGTTGGTAGTTACGATGTGACTACCAACCCCGTAACTCACCGATGGCGCCCGAGGGCGGGGAGGCGCGCACTCGCCTTCCCCGCCCTCGGAGCTCCGGGCGTCCGGTCAGTCAGGCGCGGCGGGCGAGGGCGAGATAGCGGTCGGAGTCGTCGATCGCTTCGACGGCCCAGCCGCTGGCGTCGAGGGCCGGGCCGATGTTGGAGGGATCCATGATGTCGGTCGGGGCCGGCAGGCCGCCGTGGCGGGCGGCGAGGGCGGTGCGGCTGATCGGGTGGAACAGCGCCAGCCGTCCGCCGGGGCGGGTGACCCGGGCCAATTCCCGCAGCGCCGCCACCGGGTCGGGGACGTGCGGGATCAGACCGGCGGCGAAGACGGCGTCGACCGCGGCATCGGCCAGGGGCAGGCGGGCGGTGTCGGTGAGCAGCAGGGACGCCAGTTGCTTCCGGCCGGCGCTCGAGGCGGCGGCCAGCATCTCCGGAGTGGCGTCGGCGCCGAGCACCAGGCCTTCCGGCCCGACGGCCGCGCGCAGGGCGGCGGCGGCCCGGGCGGTGCCGCAGCCCGCGTCGAGGACGATCCCGCCGGCGGGCGGCCCGAGATCGGCCACGGCAGCGGCGTAGGCCGGCCCGTCGTCGGGGAACTTCGAGTCCCACCCGGCCGCCTTCGGGCCGAAGAGAGCCCGCGTCTGCGCCAGATCAGAGGACGCGCCGGTCATGCGATGAAGCTAGTTGCACCCGGGGTTGCCTCTCGGCGCCGCGATTAGTTACAGTGTTACTAGACCTTGGCAGCTAGCTCCCTCCACGGTCTGGCTGTGGGGTGGACACGACGGCGTGTCCACCCCACATCTCTTTCGGCTCGACGGCGACTTCGGGAACGTGGTCGGGCATCCCGGTTCCGCCGAGGTCCGTCCGCTTGAGCGGCTCTCCAGCCGGTTAGGAGGACCTCGAGGGGCGGCACGCCGCCGCCGGGAGAGGAGAAACCCGCATGACCCGGGTCGAGGCGGGCGTCGAGCGGCTGGAGGTGTCGGTCTACAAGGTGCCGACCGAGGAGCCGGAGTCGGACGGGACCATGGAGTGGGACGCCACCACCGTGACCGTGGTGCGGGCCTGCGGTGGGGGCCGGCGGGGGCTCGGCTACACCTACGGCTCCGCCGCGGCGGCGGCCGTCGTGCACGAGGTGCTGGCGCCGCTGGTCATCGGCCGGGACGTGCTCGACGTGCGGGCCTCCTGGCGGGCGATGGTGGCGGGGGTGCGCAACATCGGCCGGCCCGGCGTCGCCGCCGGTGCGATCTCGGCCGTCGACATCGCCCTGTGGGACCTGAAGGCCCGGGTCCTCGACCTGCCGCTGGTGGCGGCCCTCGACCGGGCCCACGAGGCCGTGCCCGTCTACGGCAGCGGAGGGTTCACGTCCTATCCGGTGGCGCGCCTCACCGAGCAGCTCGTCGGCTGGGCGGCGGACGGCATCCCCCGGGTGAAGATGAAGGTCGGGCGGGACCCCGGCGCCGACCTGGAGCGGGTCCTCGCTGCGGTCGAGGCGGTCGGGCCCGCCGTCGAGGTCATGGTCGACGCCAACGGCGCCTACGCCCCCCGCCAGGCCCTCGAGTTCGCCGAGCACTACGCCGACCTCGGCGTCGGCTGGTTCGAGGAACCGGTGTCGTCCGACGACCTCGACGGGCTGCGGCTCCTGCGCTCGCAGGCTCCGGGAGGCCTGCGGATCGCAGCGGGCGAGTACGGCTACGACCCCTGGTACTACCGGACGCTCATCGACGCCGTCGACGTCGTGCAGGCCGACGTCACCCGGTGCGGCGGCATCACCGGGCTCCTCGAAGTGGCCGGCTTCTGCGACGTGCACCACCGCCCGCTGTCGACGCACACCGCCCCGCAGATCAGCGCGCACGCCGCCACCGCCTGCCTCCCGCTGCTGCACCTCGAGTACTTCCACGACCACGTGCGCGTCGAGCATCTGCTCTTCGACGGGGTCCTCACGCCGCAGCAGGGCAGGCTCGTACCCGACGAGGGGCGCATCGGCACGGGACTGGAGCTGAAAGAGCGCGATGCCGCGCCGTTCCAGGCTTGAGAAATCTGTAGCAGAACTGTGACCTTGGCCCCGTCCGGCGGGGGGTAGCCGTCGGTATGTGGAACGCACATCACGGCGACAGCACGACGACGAGCTCGGGACCCTGCACCTTCACTACGCCGTGACCCGCGATAGGGCCACCCGGGACCAGCTGGTCGAGGCCTACACGAGCCTCGTCCGCACGGCGGCGGGCCGCTTCCGCGGGCGGGGCGAGTCGTACGAGGACCTGATCCAGGTCGGCTACATCGGCTTGCTCCGGGCACTCGACCGCTTCGATCCGGAGCGGGGTTTCCCGTTCGTCGCCTTCGCCCTGCCCACGATCCTCGGCGAGATCCGCCGCCACTTCCGCGATCAGCGCTGGAAGGTGCGGGTCCCCCGCTCGGTGCAGGAGCGCTACCTCGAAGTCCGGGCCGCACGCGACGACCTGACCCAGGCCCTCGCCCGCCCGCCCACCGTGGCGGACATCGCCGGCGCCCTCGAGATCAGCGTCGACGAGGTCGTCGAGGCCGCCGAGGCCGGGGCGACGTTCGCACCGGTGGCGACGGACGCGCTCGGCGACGAGCCGCCCCGCTGCTTCTCGGTCGTCGATCCCGGCTACGAGGCGGTCGACAACGCCGTCCTGGCCGAGTCACTCGTCCGGCGGCTCCCCGAGTGGCAGCAGCAGATCATCCAGCTGCGCTTCGGTGAACAGCTCACCCAGGCCGAGATCGGCCAGCGGATCGGCGTCTGCCAGATGCGGGTGTCGCGGGTGCTGTCGAAGATCCTCACCGCCCTCCGGGACGACCTCGCCACGGCCTGACCCTCCGTCGTTTCCCGGCTGCGAGCCGCTGGGTAGTCCGCGAACGGGAACGACCAACGAGAGAAAGGCGGTGGCCCGGTGGGCACGATCGCGTCCGAGCTGCTCTGGGAACGGCTGGCCGACTGGGGCGTCGACACCGTGTTCGGCCTGCCCGGCGACGGCATCAACGGCCTCATGGAAGGGCTGCGGCGCCATCAGGACCGGATCCGCTTCGTGCTCGTCCACCACGAGGAAGCCGCGGCGTTCATGGCCACCGGCCACGCCAAGGTCACCGGCCGGCTCGGTGTGTGCCTGGCGACGTCGGGTCCGGGTGGCATCCACCTCCTCAACGGCCTCTACGACGCCAAGCTCGACCACGCACCGGTCCTGGCCATCACCGGCATGCAGGAGACGCAACTGCTCGGGACGGGCTACCAGCAGGAGGTCCACCTCGAGAAGCTCTTCGCCGACGTCGCCGAGTACGAGGCGATGGTCCACGTGCCGGTGCAGATCCCGACGCTCGTCGACCTCGCCGTCCGCCACGCCCTGGCCCGCCGGGGCGTGACCCATCTGACGATCCCGAACGACATCCAGATCGCCGACGCCGAGGCCAACCCCTGGGCGGCCGTCGCCCCGGCCCGGTCGCCGGCCACCGCCCCGGTCTACGTCGACCCTCCCGCCCTCCCCCGGCCCGCCGATCTGCAACGGGCGGCCGACGTCCTCAACGCCGGCGAACGCATCGTGCTGCTGGCCGGGGCGGGAGCGCTGCACGCCCGTTCCGAGCTGCTGGCGGTGGCCGACCGGCTCGGCAGCCCGATCGTGAAGACGCTGCCGGGCAAGGCGGCGGTGCCCGACGACCATCCGCTCACCACCGGCGGGATCGGCCTGCTCGGCACCCGCCCGTCCGAAGAGGCCATGGAGCAGGCCGACACGCTGTTCATGGTCGGCACGAACTTCCCCTACACGAAGCACCTGCCGGAGCCGGGGAAGGTGCGGGTCGTCCAGATCGAGGCCGATCCGATCCGGGCGGGCAACCGCATCCCCACCGAGGTGCCGCTGGTCGGCGACTCCGCCGAGACCCTCGCCGCGCTGCTGCCGCTCCTGTCGCGCCGCGACGACCGCGGGTTCCTCGAGCAGGCCCAGGCGGGCATGGCGGACTGGCGGGAGAAGATGGCCGCCCTCGAGGACCCCAACCGCGACCCGATCCAGCCGCAGTACCTCATGCGGATGATCGACCGCTACGCCTCCAACGACGCCATCCTCGCCTCCGACTCCGGCACGATCGCCACCTGGTCGGCCCGCCACTTCGACATCCGCGGGGACCGGCGGTACTACCTGTCGGGCAACCTCGCCACCATGGCGCCGGGCCTGCCGTACACCATCGCCGCCCAACTGGCCCACCCCGAACGGCAGTGCATCGCCTTCGTCGGCGACGGCGGCTTCGCCATGCTCATGGCCGAGGTCATCACCGCGCTGCGCCACGACCTGCCGATCAAGGTGTTCATCAACAACAACCACAGCCTCGGCCAGATCCTGTGGGAGCAGATGGTGCTGGGCTACCCCGAGTTCGGCGTGCGCCACTCGGAGCCGGCCAACTACGCCGGCTTCGTGGAATCGAACGGCGGGAAGGGCATCCGGGTCGAGCAGGCCGCCGACGTCGAAGGAGCGGTGAAGGAAGCCCTGCGCCATCCCGGGCTCGCCGTCGTGGACGTGCTGACCAACGCCGACGAACCGCCGCTGCCGCCCAAGGTCACCTACGAGCAGGCCAAGGGTTTCGCCGCGGCCTTCCTCAAAGGCCAGCCGCACCGCTCGACGATCGCCACGACGCTCTTCCGCGACAAGCTGTCCGAACTGCGGCCATGACGGCGCTGCGTTCGTCCCCGCACCTGCTCGACCGGCTCCTCGCGAACGTGGAGCACGGCCGCTTCGAACGGTCGCTGTCGGGCATCACCGCCGCCGGTGCGGTGATCACCGGCGCCGAGATCTGGCTGGAACACGACCGGGCCAGCTTCGCCAACACGATGATGTGGATCCCGATCGCCCTCACGCCGCTGGCCGCCGCCGCCGGCCTCGGCGGCGTCTTCAGCCGCAGGATCGCGAAGACCGCGCTGCCGCTGGCCTCGGCGGCGCTGGTGGCCAACGGGCTGCAGGGCACCTACCTCCACATCCGCGGCATCGCCCAGCGGCCGGGTGGTTGGCGCTACGCCCGCTACAACGCGGAGATGGGCCCGCCGCTGTTCGCGCCGCTGCTGGCGTCGATGGTCGGCGGGATGGGCCTCCTGGCCGCCGTGCTGCGCCGGGAGCGCTAGGCCGTGGCCAGTGGCCGCTCCGGGCCGGTACCGGGCGGGGAGGTGCGCTTCCCCGGCTACGACGTCCTCGGCCAGGCACCGGGGTGGGATCCCGTCACCGCCGGGGTCGTGCTGCGCCGGCTGGGCCCGCCGCCGCCGGTGCGGTTCTTCACCGTCGACGAGGAAGCCGTCGCCCGGCCGCTGCTCGACCGGCTGCTGGACCAGACGGCCGAACCGAGGATCCCGGTGTTCGAGATGATCGACTCCCGGCTGGCCGAAGGCGAGATTGACGGCTGGCGCTACGACGACATGCCGGATGACGGCGCCGCCTGGCGGCGTTCCCTCGCCGCCCTCGACGAGGACGCCCGCCACGCGGCCGATGCCGGCTTCGGCGAGCTGGCGACACCGGTGCAGGACGACCTCCTCGAAGCGGTCCGCACCGGAAAGGAGTGGCACGGCCTCCCCGCGCCGCGGGTGTGGAACCTGTGGATGCGCTACGCCTGCACGGCGTTCTACTCGCATCCCTTCGCCTGGAACGAGATCGGCTTCGGCGGCCCGGCCTATCCCCGGGGCTACAAGGCGCTCGGACTCGACCACCTCGAGAACTGGGAACGGCGGGGCCGGTGACATCGGTCCGCAGCCGCAACGAGTCGGCCTGGCTGCTCCCCAACGACGGGACCCGCACGAACCACCGCCTGCGGGCCGGCATGCGCCGCTTCGCCGACGACGACGAGGTCGACATGGCGATCGTCGGGTGCGGCGCCGGCGGCGGCGTCCTCGTCCAGCGCCTCGCCCGGGCGGGCTGGAAGGTCGTGGCCCTCGACGCCGGCCCGTTCTGGGATCCCGACGCCGACTGGGTGAGCGACGAAGCCGGCTCGCACCACCTGTACTGGACCGAGCCGCGCGTCATCGGCGGCGCCGACCCCGTCCCGCTGGGATCCAACAACTCCGGGCGGGGCGTCGGCGGCAGCACCGTCCACTTCGCCGGCTACGCACCCAGGTTCCACCCGTCCGACTTCTGCACGTTCTCGACCGACGGCGTCGGCGCCGACTGGCCGATCAGCTACGACGAGCTCCGCCCGTACTACGAGCAGATGGAGGAGGAGCTGCCGGTGGCCGGGCAGCACTGGCCGTGGGGAGATCCGCACCGCTACCCGCATTCCCCCCACCCCGTCAGCGGCCTGGGCCTCATCATGATCCGGGGCTGCAAGGCGCTCGGCATCGACGTGCGGGTCGGGCCGGTGGCCATCACCAACGGCCGCTTCGGCAACCGACCCCACTGCATCTACCGGGGGTTCTGCCTGCAGGGCTGCAAGGTCAACGCCAAGGCGTCGACGCTGATCACCCACGTGCCCGACGCCTTGGCCCACGGCGCCGAGATCCGCCCCGACTCGATGGTGGAGCGAGTCGAGACCGATCCGGCGGGCCGGGCCACCGGCGTCGTCTACTGGCGCGACGGCGTGCAGCGCTTCCAGCGGGCGAGGACGGTGGCGGTGGCGGGCTACGCCATCGAGACCCCCCGCCTGCTGCTCAACTCGGGGCTGTGCAACGAGTTCGATCTCGTCGGCCGGTACGTGATGGTGCAGGGCGCGGCGCAGACCGGCGGGCGCTTCACCGAAGAGGTCCGCATGTACAAGGCCCCGCCGCCCGAGGTGTCGAGCGAGGCGTTCTACGAGACCGACGAGACGAAGGACTACCGGCGGGGGTTCTCGATCCAGTGCGTCGGTCCGCTGCCGATCACGTGGGCCGAGCACGTCGTGGCCGAGGGTCACTGGGGCGCGGCGCTGCGCCAGACCGTGCGGGACTACGTCCACTGGGCGACGATCGGCGTCCTGTGCGAGTTCCTGCCCCTGCCCGACAACCGGGTGACGCTCGATCCCGGCCAGTGCGACCGCCACGGCATTCCGGTGGCCCGCTTCGACTACAGCCAGTGCGACAACGACCGGGCCCTCATGGACGCCGGCCGCCGGGTCATGAGCGACGTCCTCGCCGCCGCCGGTGCCGGGGAGACCGTCACCATCAATCGCTACGCCCACCTCGTCGGCGGCTGCCGGATGGGCGCCACCGAACGCGACGGCGTCGTCGACCGCAACCTCCGCAGCTTCGCCGTCGACAACCTCTACGTCACCGATGGGAGCGTCCTGCCGACCCAGGGCGCCGCCAATCCCGCCCTCACGATCATGGCCCTCGCCGCCCGCTGCGCCGACCACCTCACGTCGGCCAACCGTGGCTAGGGCTTGCAGGCGATCACCCACTGGAAGGCGACCGGATGGCCGTCCTCCAGTGTCGTCTCCACGGTGTCGACGAGGATCTGGAGGCCGGCGTCCGTGATCAGCCGGCGGTTGGTGCGGTGATCCCAGCTGCTCCAGTACATGGGAACGCCGAGCCAGTCCTCTTCGTAGGCGTCGCCGCAGCTCGTGCCGAGGCTGGCGATGAAGCCTCCGCCGGGCCGCAGCCATGCCGCCACCCGGCGCAGCAGCGCACCGTGCTCCTCCCGGGGCAGGTGGATGATCGAGTAGAAGGCCGTCACGAGATCGAACGACCCGGCCGGAAAGCTGGCGGCGGCCATGTCGCCGACCACGAACCGGACGCCCGGAAGTTCGCGGCGGGCGACGTCGATGCTGCGGGGCGACACGTCGAGGCCGGTGACCCGGAACCCGGCATGGGCCAGGTCGGCGGTGGCGTGCCGGCCGGTGCCGCAACCGAGGTCGAGGGCGTCACCGGGCTTGAGCAGCCCGGCCTTGGCCGCCCGCAGGAGGTAGTGGTGCCGGCGCCGGGAGATGTCCTGCCCGGCCCAGTCGGCGTAGCGGCTGTGCATGGCGTCGTAGCTGGCGCTGACAAGCTCTTTGGAGGTGAGCACGACGAGCCTCCGGTGGTCGGGGGGTCCGGACCCAGTGCACCGGCTGTCTTCGCCGCCGGCGCTCCAGACACCCGCGACGAACCCGTGACGATCTCGTCACGTTCCGGTGGTAAGCACATGTGGTGACCGCACTGGAGCGGCAACTGCGCCGCCTTCGGGAAGAGCTGTCGGACGAGGCGATGCCCGTCCCGCTGGAGGGCGTGGTCGGAAACCGGCTCCTGGCCGAACTGGCCTTCGCCCGCCGGCCTCCCCAGCACGAGGGCCGGCCTCCGGAGTACGGGGCGCTCATCTTTCCCGGGGTCCCCGACTGGGACCGCTCTCCGCAGACGCCGCTGCTGGTTCCGGGCCCCGACATCCCGACCGGGACCCTGCGCCGCTACGCCGACGGGCGGAACTCGTTCGTCGTCTTCACCCCTGAGGGCGCCCGCGGCCTCGCGACGTTCGAACACAGCGTGGAAGCCGAACTGGCCGCCGTGCGTCTCCAGCACAGCGGCGCGTCGGTGGTGCAGCGCGACCGGCCGGGGCGCGTCCGTCTCTGCACCACCGCCGGGATCGTGCTCTGGAACGGCTCCCGCTGGCAGTTCAAACCCCGGGCGGAGGCCTTCGTCTCCGCCCTCTCGGAGATTGCCGGCGGAGCCGACCCGGCCGTCCTGAGCGGGCTGCTGGAGCTGGCGGTCCACTCCCTGGCCGCGGCTCGGGTCGGAGCCACGTTCATCTGGAACCTCGACGGGCTTGCGCCGGCCGACGAGCGCGGCGGCCTCGTCGAGCTCGGCCGGGCCTTCGTCGGCCCTGCGCTGTCTGTCGCCCGCCGGGGCCATTTCCCGGCCCTGGTGTCGGTGCTGTCGCAGGTCGACCTGGCCACGGTGATCGCCGCCGACGGCTCCGTCGGCCCGATCGGGGTGCGCCTCGACCACACCGCCCGGGCCGGCACGCTCGTCCCGCCGATCGGCGGCGCCCGTCACACCTCGGCCCGCCGCTTCACCTTCGACGTGCCCGGCGTGCTGGCCGTCGTCATCTCCGACTCCGGCCGGGTGACGGTCTTCTCCGCCGGGGAGGTCGCCGCCGAGATCAGCCCGGATCAGCTGTCACTCCTGGGTAACGGGCACATCGCCCCTGACCCCAGCGGGTAGGAGCACGGGTATGCAGACGAAAAAGATGATCCTCGCCGCAACCCTCGGGGGCGCGACCGCCCTCGAAGTTCGCAAGCACCTCCATCACCGCAACGCCAACTGGCTCCGCAACGACCAGGGCGTCGGGCCGGCCCACCAGCCCGGGACGCACCGGGGTGAGGAACGGGTTCTGCAGAAGGGCCGTCAGACGTCCTGAAGGCCTGCTGACCAGCCGGGGCTGACTGTCGCCCGCTTTACACAACCCGTGTAAGCAGAGCGCACCAGAGTGCCGCGACCCCTCAGTACCGTCCTGCCGACGGGTGAATCACAGGGGTCGAAAGGACACTCATGACCGAGCCCAGGAGCGTCTGCGAACTCTTCCAGCGGACGGCCGCCGCCTGCGCCGACCGTGTCGCCCTCCGGACCGTGGGCGGGGGGATGGTCATCACCTGGGAGGAGTACGCCCGCCGCGTCCGCGACATCGCCGCCGGCCTCGCCGCGCTCGGAGTCCGCCGGGGCGACACCGTCGGCCTCATGCTGACCAACCGCCCCGAGTTCAGCCTCTGCGACGCCGCGGCCATGCACCTGGGGGCCACGCCGTTCTCGATCTACAACACGTCGTCGAACGAGCAGATCACCCAGATCCTCGGCAACGCCGGGAACGCCGTGATGTGCTGCGACGCCGCCTTCGTGGAGACGATCCAGGCCGCCGGCACTGGCGTGAGCACGATCGTCTGCGTCGACGGCAACCCCGTGGGCACGCTGTCGCTCAAGGAGCTCGAGACCATGGGGGCGGCGGATTTCGACTTCGACGCTGCCTGGCAGGCCGTCGGTCCCGACGACGTCCTCACCCTCATCTACACCTCGGGAACGACGGGACCTCCGAAGGGCGTCGAGGTCACCCACCGGGGAATGCTGGCGATGATCGCCGCCATGGACGTCGTGCTGGGGGGCGGGCCCGACGATCGCATCATCTCGTACCTGCCGTCGGCGCATCTGGCCGACCGGCTCGTCTCCCACTACCAGCAGATCGCTACAGGCCTGTCGCTGAGCAGCCTCAGCGACGCCACCCAGCTGCTGGCCGGCCTCCAGGACGTGCGGCCCACCCTGTGGCTGGCCGTGCCCCGCGTCTGGGAGAAGTTCAAAGCGGCGGTCGAAGCCCGCCTCGACGACGCCGGGCGGGCCGCGCTCGAAGTCGGGCTGCGCAAGGTGCGGGCCGAGCAGGCCGCCCGCCTCGGAGAGGGCCCCGGGCCCGACGAGCAGCTCCTCGCCGACTACGCCGCCGCCGACGCGGCCGTGTTCGCTCCGCTGCGGCAGATGCTCGGGCTCGACCAGGTGCGGCGGTCGGCCACCGGTGCCGCCCCCAGCGCCCTGGCCGTGCTCGAGTTCTGGGCCGCGCTGGGCCTGCCGATTCTGGAGCTGTGGGGCATGTCGGAGATCGGCGTGGCCACCACCAACCTTCCGGGGGAGGAGCGGCTGGGCACGGTCGGCCGGGCCCTGCCGGGCTACGAGCTGCGCCTCCTCGACGACGGGGAGCTCCTCGCCCGGGGGCCCGCCGTCATGCGGGGGTACCGCCGCGATCCCGAGCGGACGGCCGAGGCGATCGACGCCGACGGGTGGATGCACACCGGCGACGTCGCCACCATCGACGACGACGGCTTCGTCCGGATCGTCGACCGCAAGAAGGAGCTGATCATCAACTCCGGCGGCAAGAACATGTCGCCGGCCAACATCGAGGCGAAGCTCAAGTCGGCGAACCTCATGATCGGCCAGGCGGTGGCCATCGGCGACTGGCGGCCCTACAACGTCGCCCTCATCGTCCTCGACCCCGACGCCGCCGCCGCCTACGCCGCCCGGTGCGGGCTGCCCAGCGCCGATCCGTCGGTCCTGTGCGAGGACGCCGGTGTGCAGGCCATCGTCGCCGCCGCCGTCGCCCGGGCCAACAGCGAGCTGTCACGGATCGAGCAGATCAAGCGGTTCCGGATCCTGCCGGTCGACTGGCATCCCGCCGGCGACGAGCTCACCCCCACCTCCAAGCTCAAGCGCAAGCCGATCGCGGCGAAGTACGCCGACGTGATCGACGGCCTCTACAACGGCGACGGGATCTCGCCGAGCATCCCCGTCGAGGTGTGACGCCCGCTCAGCCGGCGTAGACCTCTTCCAGTTCGTCGACCAGGTCGAGGCCGTGCTGGGCCTCCTTCGCCAGCCCGTCGAAGTCGGTGCCGGCCGTGGCGAGGGCGCCGAGCGCGGCGACGTGGGCGTCGAACCGGCCCCGGACGGCCTTGGCCTTGTCGCCCGTCGGGAACGAGCCGGCCAGCACCGTCCAGGTCGCGCCCACCCGGCCGGCGGCGGCGCGCGCCTGGTCGGCTTCGTGTGACAGGGCCCGCAGCTTGGTCTCGAACTCGAGGTAATCGAGCACCAGCACCGAGCCGGGGACGGCGGACGGGTACTTCCCGAACAGCCCGGCGATGATCTCGAAGGCGTGGTTGGCGGCCAACGCCACCGTGACGGGCTCGCCGGTGGGGGCGATCTTGGCCAGCTCCGCCGACCGGGCCTGCAGCTCGCCGAGCTCCTCTTTGGTGGCGACGCCCTCGAGGTCGTCGGGCAGCTGTCCCTGGGAGAGCTGGTCGAGCGACGCCGCGGACTTCACCGCCTTGTCGCGCTTGCCGGCCAGGATCAGGTCGATGGTGTCCTCGGCGGCGGACTCCGCCTTGCTGAGGCTGCGGGGAACCGACGCCCGCCCCTCGTTCCCTTCCCGGCCGCTACCGCAGGCCGCCGCCAGGACGGCCAGCGCCACACCGAGGGCGACCACGGCCGCGCCTCGCCTCCCTCGAGTTGTCATCGGACACCTCCCCGGCGTCCTATTACGACGCCATCCGGACCCGCACCTGTCGTGCCCAGGGTCCGGCCCGAACCTGAAGATCACCCCCGGCTCGGTCAGGCGGCCGGCAGGCGGACACACACCTCGGCGCCGCCGGCCGGCCGGTTGTCAGCCGAGACGTAGCCGCCGTGGGCGGTCACGATGGCGGCGGTGATCGCCAGTCCGAGACCCATGCCGCCGCCCTGGCCGGGGTCGCGGGTGAACCGGTCGAACGCCTGCGGCAGCACCTCGCCGAAGCCCGGACCGTCGTCGGCGACCGTGACGGCGACGACCGAGGGGTGGGCGTCGATCGTGACCTCGACCTCGGAGTTGGCGTAGCGGACGGCGTTGTCGAGCAGGTTCAGCACCGCCCGCTGCAGGGCCGACTCGTCGCCGTTGACGACCGCGTTGCCGTGGCGGCGGATGGCGACGTGGTGGTTGCCGGCCCGGCGCGACACGTCGCGGACCGCCCGGTCCACCACGGTCTCCAGGTCGACCGGTGTGTCGCCGGCGGTGAGGCTGCCGCTGCGGGACCGGGCCAGCACCAGCAGGTTGTGGGCGAGGCGCTCGAGGCGCTCGACCTCGTCGAGCACCGAGTCGAGGCTCTCCACCAGTTCCGGGTGACCGCCGGCCTGGGCCCGGGCCAGTTCCAGCTCGCCCCGCACGATCGAGATCGGGGTGCGCAGCTCGTGGCTGGCGTCGTCGAGGAAGGCCCGCTCCCGGGCGGTGGCGTCCTCGATCCGGTCGAGCATGGCGTTGAGCCGGCTGGCCAGGACCTGGAGCTCGGCGCCGCCGCTGGCGATCTCGAGCCGCTCCCCCGGCTCCCGGGCCGAGATCGTGTCGGCCTGCTCGATCATCGACCGGACGGGCTTGAACATCGCCCCGGTCAGCAGCCAGCCGCCGAGCGCCACGGTTCCGGCCAGGATCGGGAGGCCGACCGTCAGCTCCCGCTCGAGGTCGTCCTCGAGGCTGCGGGCCTCGTCGAAGCTCGTGGCGGTGACCAGCACGACCGTCCGGTCGCCGGTGGCCACCCGGAAGGCCAGGAGCCGGGCGGGGACGCTCCGGTTGGCGCCGTCGCGGCCGTCGACCTGGATCTGGCGGTGCACCCGCCGGTCGGTGGAGGCCGCCCGTCCGGCGTCACCGGGGGGCAGCAGCGGGCGGTCGTTGCCGGGGAAGTCCGACGTGGCCAGGATCCGGCCGCCGGCGTCGAGGACCTGGGCGAAGGCGTCGGAGGGGGGCCGCAGTTCGGGGACCGGCCCGGCGACCACCTCGGGGCCGCCGGCCTCCACCCGGCCCGCGAGTTCCGTGGCCACGGGGATGATCCCCTCGTCGATGGCGTGCCCCAGCTGGAGGCGGGCCTGGTGGAGCAGCAGCGTGCCGAACCCGGCGGCCAGGATCGTGGTCGTGAACCCGAAGGCGAGGGCGAGTCTCACCCGGAGGGTGCGGGGCCGGGCCATCAGGGAATGAGGCGGTAACCCACACCCCAGACGGTTTCGATGGACTGCCGGTCGAAGGGCCGGTCGATCTTGTCCCGCAGGTAGCGGATGTAGACGTCGACGACGTTGGAGTCGCCCTCGTAGGCGAAGTCCCAGGCGTGGTCGAGCAGCGCAGCCCTGGTGAGCACCTCGCCGGGCCGGCGCATGAACAGCTCGAGGAGCGAGAAGGCCTTCGGGCTGAGCTTCACCACGGTGTCGCCGCGGGTCACGCGGCGGGTGGCGGGGTCGAGCGTCAGGTCGCCGACCACGAGCTGGGTCGGGCGCTCGGTGACGCCCCGGCGGCGCAGCGCCCGCAGGCGGGCGGAGAGCTCCTCGAACGAGAACGGCTTCGGGAGGTAGTCGTCGGCGCCGGCGTCGAGGCCGTCGACGCGGTCCTTGACGCCGTCACGGGCGGTGAGCAGCAGGATCGGTGCCCACCGGCCCCGGTCGCGCAGCGTCCGGCACACCTCGAAGCCGTCGGGCGGGGGGATCATCACGTCGAGGACGATGGCGTCATACTCGCACTCGGTCGCCATCCACAGGGCGTCTTTGCCATTGTCGACGCGATCGACGGCGTGGCCCTCGCGCTGCAGCGCCGCGGCGAGCAGCTTGGCCATCTTGGGCTCGTCTTCCACCACCAGCAGCCGCACGATGCCTCACGATGCGTGTTCAGTGATGAAGAGGTTCTGAAGACCGGCCCTCAAAGTCCTCAGAACTTCTTCACACCCCTTTTGTAACTCTGACCCCGTGAACCACAAAAGCTGGGTCGCCGTGCTGGCCGTGGCCTCGATCGGCGCCTTCCCGCTGACGCCGCCGGCCACGGCCGACACGGGCGGTGGCGACCCGGTCCTCCTGGCCGCCGGCGATGTCGCCAAGTGTGACTCCCCGGGCGACGAGGCGACGGCCGCGCTCGTCGAGAGCCGCCTCGGGGACCCGGGGGCGCAGGTGGCGATGCTCGGCGACGGCGCCTATCCCGACGGCGACCTGGCCCACTACCGGGAGTGCTACGACCCGTCGTGGGGCGGGTTCAAGGCGCGGACGCGCCCGGCCACCGGCAACCACGAGTACGCCAACGCCGCCACCCGCCAGGCGCAGGGCTACTTCGACTACTGGGGCGACGCCGCCGGCCCTCGCCCCGGCGGCTACTACAGCTACGACCTCGGCGCCTGGCACGTCGTCGTCCTCAACAGCACGTGCGGGACGCAGGGCGGCAACGGCGTCGGCGGCTGCACCGCCCACGACCCGATGGGGAAGTGGCTGGCCGCCGATCTCGCCGCCAGCCCGACGCCGTGCAAGCTCGCCTACTGGCACCATCCCCGCTACTACTCGATGTCGGTGGAGCCCGGCGTCCAGGTCAAACCGGGCCAGGGCGCCTCGGCCGACAGCAAGCTCGACTCGATCTGGGCCGTCCTCCAGCAGGCCGGCGTCGACATGGTGCTGTCGGGCCACCATCACACCTACGAGCGCTTCCCCCGCATGATGGCCGGCGGCGGCCGGGCCGACGGCCCCGCCGACCCCGCCGGCGTGCGCCAGTTCATCGCCGGGACGGGCGGCGGGGAGCAGGAGAGCTTCGTCTCCGACATGATCGACCCCAACAGCGAGAAGCGCATCGAGCACAACTGGGGCGTCCTCGAACTGCAGCTCCACGCCGACGGCTACGACTGGTCCTTCCTGTCGGCCGGAACGCCGGGAACGTCGGAGCCGCCGGCCGGGACCGTCCTCGACTCGGGCCACGACTCCTGCTGAGGTCTAGCCGAGGGCGGCCACCGACACGATCGGCGCCGCCGGGGGGTGGTCGCCGAGCGAACCGAGGAACGGCGCCGAGGAGAAGTCGAAGATGCCGCCGTCGGCGCCGACCATCAGGTAGCCGTCGGCGTAGCGGACCATCCCCACCACCGGCCTGGCCAGCTTCGTGGCGCCCATCGAGCCCCGGAAGGCGGCGTCGCCGAAGGCGAAGATCCCCCCGTCCGACGCCACCAGCCAGTAGCCGGCGCCGGTGCGGGTCGGCACCAGCGACTGCACCGGGGCGTTGAGCCGCTGTCCGCCCGTCGAACCGGCGAAGCGGGCATCGCCGAAGGCGAAGATCCCGCCGTCGGACGCCACCATGTAGTACCCGGCCCCCGAGGGTGTCGCCACCGAGCCGAGGACGGGCCCGTTGAGGTGCAGGGCCGAGGCGTCGCCGAGGAACGGCGCATCGCCGAAGGCCAGGGCCCGGCCCCGGTTGGTGAAGATCCAGTAGCCGGCGCCGGACGGTGTGGCCGAGAGGCTCGACACCGTTTCGCCGTTCGAGAAGCCGCCCGGGTCGGCGTCGCCGAGCGGGACGGCGTCCCCGAAGGCCCGGACCCGCCCGTCGCTCTCGAGCAGCCAGTAGCCCCGGCCGGTCGGGGTCGGTTCGAGGTCGACGGCCGGAAGGCCGGCGGCGCCGTCGCCGAGCCCGGCGGCCGCTCCGAAGGGATAGACGGTGCCGCCGCGGCCGAGCATCCAGTAGCCGTTGGTCGTCTCCGGGCCGGCCGCCGGTGAGGGAGGCCCCGGCGGCTCGGACCCGGCCGGCGACGGTTCCAGGGGAGGAGTGACCGACGCCGGTGACGAGCTGGGATCGTTGATGGTGAACGTGTCGCTGAACGGCCGGGTCGTGCCGGGCACGAACTCGGCGGAGATCCGCTGGGCCGAGACGGTGTACTTCACGAAGCCGGTGGAGCGGGCGGGGTTGCAGGGCGCGCCGTCGCGGGGCAGGGCGGCGCCATCGGCAATGGAGAACACGCCCCGGTGGCAGCTGCCGCCCATGAGCGTGACGAAGTCGGGGGCTTCGGGATCCTGCGGGTACATCGGGCGCTGCTCGATGCCGAGCGTCCCGGCGATGACGAGCACCGGGCCGGCCCCCTTCGTGTAGAGCCCGGTGGACCCGTCGTTGGCGATGCAGGCCGCCGGGGCGGGCGTGCCGAGCGGAATGGCCGGACAGGCCGGGCTGCCGGCCAACTGCTTCGACCGTTCGTAGCCGTGCTCGTGGCCCTGGAGGATGAGGTCGACCTTCTTGTCGACGAGGAGGTTGAAGACGTCGGTGCCGATCTCGCAGTGCTTCTCGCCGGCCGTGATGCAGTCGCGCGCCATCCCGACGATCACCCAGCGGATCCCCGCCGCCCGGGCGCCGTCGATGGTGTCGGCCAGCCAGCGGTAGTGGTCGGAGGGCGGGTTGGCCGTGTAGTCGTAGACCGCGCCGTCGGGCATCGTGATCGACGGCGAGATCATGATGAAGCGGGCCAGGGGCCGGTTGGCGGGGTGGTCGAAGAAGTACTCCTTGCCGTAGCCCGTCCCGGCCGGGCTGGTCGAGGCCAGCCGGTCGGGCATGCACTGCACGTAGCGGTCGATGGACCCCTCGTACTGGGCGCCCATGGTGGTCCGCTCGTCGAGGTCGTGGCCGCCCGTGACGATCTCGTACGGGAACGCGTCGCCGACACGGGCGTGGACGAAGTCGCACCACGTCTGCTCGTAGGGGGCACTCGCCTGGTCGTAGGCCATGTCGCCGAAGTGCAGCGCGAAGTCGGCACCGCTGCGGTGGATGGCCTCCAGGGTCCCGGCGGCCTCGGGCGAACAGCCCATGTCGCCGCCGGCGGCGAAGACGAACGACCCGTCCGTCGGCGGTGACGCGGCCGGTGCGCCGCTCGGCGGAGGGGCGTCGGTACAGGTGGCGCTGGGGGCGGCGGCGTACGTGCCGGGGACGAGCAGCCCGGCGATGACCGTGGCCCCCAGCGCCACGGCCAACAGCCGGAACCGCCCGGTCACGTCCGGGCGTCCGCGGGCGTGTCGCGCCTCGACGCCGTGAGGTAGCCGACGAGGCCGAGGATCAGCACGATGAACACCGCGCTGGTCGACGTGGTCCCGAGCCCGAGGCCGCCGTGGCGGTGCGGCTGGGAGAGGTAGTCGCCGACCGACGCCCCGAACGGGCGGCTGAGGACGTAGGCCGCCCAGAACGTGAGGACCGGGTCGGCGCCGAAGTGTCGCCAGGACAGCGCGATGCCGGCGATCACGACGCCGAACAGCGCGGCCGAGACGAGATACCCGAGGCTCAGCTGCTCGGAGAGGAGATCACCGGCCGAGGTCCCGAGAGCGAAGGTGAACAGGATGGCGGCCCAGTAGAACGCCTCCCGGCGGGGGGTGACGATCGAGTGGATCGACAGCGTGCCCTCCCGGCGGTACCAGGCGCGGAACGTGACGGCCAGCGCAACGGCGAAGGCCGCCGTGGTCACCACGAGGGGCACGCCGAAGTTGTCGACGAGGTTGTCCGACGCCAGCGTCCCCACGACGCTGATGAGTACGACGGTCCCCCAGTAGGTGACGGGCACGTACCGCTCGGAGCGGAACTGCACCACGAGCGCCCCGACCAGCAGGACGCTCATCACCAGCGTGGTGCCCGTCAACCCGAGCCCGACGTGGTCGTTGAGGAAGTCGGCCGCCGTCTCGCCGACGGTCGTGGCCATCACCTTGATGAGCCAGAAGAAGACGGTCACCTCGGGCACTTTGCAGAGAAGGCGGCGAGCGCTCTCGCGAGCGGCGCGATCCGTCGTCGTCGTGATCATCGCCGGATGGTGCGCCGGAAGGTCTGAGCAATTTGTGAGCGACTTTTCGGACGTTGCGGCCGAAGGCGGCCGATCAGCCCGAAAAGACGCAGAACTCGTTGCCTTCGGGGTCGGCGAGGACGTCCCAGGTCCGGCCGGGCTCCGGGTTGTCGGTGGACGGGCGGATCATCCGGGCGCCGGCTTCGACCAGGGCGGCGGCCGAGCCGCGCACGTCCCAGTGCACCCGGTTCTTCGCCGTCTTCGCTTCGGGGACGGGCACGAAGGCCATCCCGTCGAAGGCGGTGCCGGGAAGCGGCCCGATCGAGAAGTACGACCCGCCGTCGTGGCTCTCGACCTTCACGTCGAACACCTGGCCCCACCAGCCGGCCACGGCGGCGGGATCGGCGCAGTCGACGATGATCTCGTAGAGGCGGTCGTCGGGCGGTTGCTCCCGGACGAAGGCGCAGAACTCCTGGCCCTCCGGGTCCGCCATGACCACCCACTCGAAGTCCGTGTCGTTGAGGACGGTGGCGCCGGCGGCGGTGAGCGATCCGATGTCGGCGGTGTGGACGTCGAGATGGACCCGGTTCTTGACCGCCTTCGGTTCCGGCACCCGGTCGATCCAGACGGTGTGCGCGGGCGTCGCGCCGCGCAGGACGACGTCGTCGGGCCCGTTCTCCTCCAGCCGCAGCCCCAGCGCCGCCGCCCAGAAGGCGCCGAGGCGCCGGGCGTCGGAAGCGTCGATGACCAGGTCCTTGTACGTCGCCAGTGCCATGACCGGAACCGTACCCACCGGCCCGGGTGGGCCTTCCGGAAAGTCTCGTTGTTATTGGAAAGTCCGAAAAGGGGCTTTGGCGGCGAATGCAGAACTTGTAGGCAAATGCCCGCTTGGCTCCCCGCCAGGACGGGAACGGCGAAGGGCGGAGGATCCGTGCGGAGGGCCACCGGCGCTTTGCTGTCGCTCGCCCTCGTGCTGGTCGGAGCGACAGCAGCCATGTCGCAGAGCGGGACGCCAGACGGCTACAACGTCGTCGCCCGCTCGGAGCTCGCCGACGGCGTGGAGTACCTGAAGCTCACCCGGGGCGGGCCGGCCGAAGTGGCGCACGTCGCCCACCTGGCGCCGGGGGCACCGGTCGACCTGCGGGTCGTCAACGCCGGCGACAGGCTCTCGGCGGGCCCGTCCGACCTCGAGACGACGAGTTCGATGTGCCGCCGGGAGCACTGCGTCGTCGGGGTCAACGGCGACTTCCACATCAACGGTGTACCGGCGGGAGCGGTCGTGGCCGGTGGGCGCATGCTCCACTCCCCGGACCCGGGCCGCCCCCAGCTCACCGTGACGGCGGACGGGCGTCTCGTCGCCGGCCCCCTGCCGTGGACGGGCTCGTTCACCTTCGCCGACGGCACCACACTGCCCGTCGCCACGGTCAACGCCGCTCCGCCCGCCGGCGGGCTGGCGCTGTTCACGCCCGCCTACGGCGGCGCGACCGCTGCGTCCGGGCGGACCGAGCTGGTGGTGCGGTCGGTGCGCGGTGCCGTCGCAGCGCTGAACCAGCCCGCCGACGTCGAGCTCCGGGCGGTCCGTTCCGGTGACGGGCCGATCCCGTCCGACGGCGCCGTCCTCTCGGCGGACGGAGCGGCCGCCCAGCAGCTCCTGGAGGCCTGGGGCCGGCGCCCGAACGGCGCAGGCTCGCACGCCAGGCTCGCCGTCGCCTCGCCGGTCAACGCCGAGGAGAGCCTCGGCGCCTACCCGGTCGTCCTGCGGAACGGCAAACGGGCCCTGCCGTGGAACGACCCGAACCTCGTCTACCCCCGCCAGCCGCACACCCTGGTCGGCTGGAACGACGACGGCGACGTGTATCTGGTGGCGGTCGACGGCCGCCAGACGGCCGCCGAGGGCCTCACGATGGCCGAAGCCGCCGACTTCCTCGTCGGGCTCGGCGTCACCGACGCCGTCAACCTCGACGGCGGTGGCGGCACGACCTTTGTCGCCAACGGCTCGGTGCTGAACCGTCCGAGTGACAACGACCCGGCCCGCCCGGCCCAGTACACGGAACGGGGCGCGGCCAACGCCTTCGTCGTCCTCGCCCGCCCGCAACCGGCACCTCCGCCCCCGGCGTCGTCGGTGCACGCCCTGGAAGCGAAACCGTCCCCGTCCCCGTCGCCGGCGGGCGCCGCTCCCGGCGACCCCGCGGACCCCGGGCCGTCCGCCACCGCACCGACCGGTCCCGACGGCAGCGCCGGCGCCGATGCCGCTCCGGCGGCGGCGACCGATGCGGCGGCGGCCGATCCGGCCGTCGATCCCCGGCCCGGCGACCCCACGCTCTCGGCCGCATCGTCGCCGCCGTCGCCCGGCGCCCCTCGGCTGAAGTCGGTGCCGCCGTCCACCACCGGAGCCGCCTCAGCCGCCGCGCCCCCGGCGCCGGCCGGAGGCGTCGCCGGCGAGCTCCACAGCGCGACCGAAGTCCTGCGCGCCCCGTTGGCGGCCGCCACCTCTCTGACGGGCGACGTCGTGGACGCGGTGCTCGGGGAACGCCACGAGATCCCGGGCGGCTCCACCCGCCGGACCGGCGCCGCCCTCGCCGCCACCCTCTCCCTCACCGCCATCGCCGTCCGCCGCCGCCGGACCGGCGACCACCCCGCTCTTCCCGAGCCCGCCGGATTCCCCCTCGCCGACCCGACCCCGGCACGCGAGGCCGAACTCGTGTACCTCGCCGAGCCCGAGCCCGAGCCCGAGCCCACGGAGCCGGCCGAGCCCGAGCTCGACCTCGTCACCCCGGTTGAGCCGGAGCCGGAGTCCACGGTGGTCGCCGAGCCCGAACTCGAACTGGTTGCCCCGGTTGAGGCGGAGCTCGAGCCGGAGCCCACGGTGCCGGTAGAGCCGGAGCTCGAACTGGTTGCGCCGGTTGAGGCGGAGCCGGAACCGGAATCAACGCTGGTGGCCGAGTTGGAGCCCGCGCCGGAGCGGGCAGTGGAGTTCTTCCGGGAGGTGGCGAGCGACTGCGAGCTCTTTATCGCGTCCGTGCCGGCCCGGCCTTCGGCGCCGGAGTTCTTCCGGGAGGTGCCGAGCGAGTGCGAGTTGGTTCTGGCGGGCGCGGGGCGTCGCATGGTCGTCGCTGCCGCGCTCAGCCGTAACAGTTACGGCTGAGCGCGGCAGTGAGCCCGCAGAAGTGGGTTCGGCTCAGCCGATCCTGGTCTTGCCGGGCTCGAACCGGAAGTTGACCGTGCTCTTCGTCGAGGCGTTGCTGAAGCGGATCTCGACCCGGCCGGGGTCGCTGGCCGTGCCGCCGCCGGCCGATTTGACCTGGTACGTCCAGCCGGGTTGCACGTCGGTCACCGCCACGAGGCGGATGCCGTTGCTGGTGTCGAGGACGACGCAGGCGACGCCGTCGATCGGGTAGTTCCAGGGGTTGGCTGCCGTGTCGCCCCACTGGCAGGGCAGGTCGGCGAAGGCGGGGGCGGCGGTGACGACCGGGACCGCGGCGAGACCGAGGGTGAGCGCGGCGGCCGCGGCGATGGGGCGCAGGCGGGGCATGGGTCGGAGCTCCTTGACGGGGTGGCAGGGGTACGGCCGCAGCATGCGCTCGGGCGGGTCGGAGCCGGTAGCTGCCCGATGGTCGTACGACTGGTCGTAGTACCAACGTCCACTGGTGGGCTGCACCGGCGCGGGCGGATCCTCTTTCCAGCACATTGGGATCCTAAGCTTAGAATTCCACGTGGACAAGTTGTCGC
>JADMIO011385356.1_pt1 | contig 39170 bp, 29 predicted proteins | sample 8958161 | NCBI WGS metagenome assembly JADMIO01 (sample SAMN16585339, study PRJNA669376) | soil metagenome | isolation source: Crop rotation soil | place: USA: Cullars Rotation, Alabama | collected 2011 | reverse complement strand
CGCGACTTCAAGTCACGTGAATTCCAAGCTTCGGATCCCACTGTGCTGGAAAGGTCGAGTCGGCGGTTGGTGGCCGCAACCACGCGCACGTCGACGGCGCGTGGCAGGTTATCGCCCAGGGGGCGAATTTGTCGGTCTTCGAGGACACGCAGCAACTTCGCCTGCAGCGCCGGCGCCGTCTCGGCAATCTCATCCAAAAACAACGTGCCGCCGTTGGCCACTTCGATCAGTCCTTGACGATCGGCGTGCGCACCGGTGAAGGCACCGCGGCGGTGCCCGAAGAGCTCGCTTTCGAGCACGCTCTCGGCAAGCTCGGCGCAATTGACGGCAACGAAGATCCCGTCCTTGCGCAAGCTGGCGGAATGCACCGCGCGCGCCACCAGCTCCTTGCCGGTGCCGGTCTCGCCCTCGATCAGCACCGTCGAGTCGCTCGCAGCGACCTTGTGCACGTGCTCGATGACGCGACGGATCGCCGCACTGCGGCCGACGATCTCGCCACCCACTGCGACTGCGTCTTTAAGATAGGTATTCTGCAGTTGCAGGCGTGCATTGGCCTCGCGCAGATGCACCATCAGGCGCGCGTTCTCACGCGTCAGATGAAACACCTCGATGGCGCGCCGCAGGGTGGTGTCGAGCTCGTCGTTGTCCCAGGGCTTGCTCAGGTAGCGATAGATGCGGCTCTTGTTGATGGCGCGCACCAACGCATCGTTGTCCGTGTATCCGGTCAGGATGATGCGAACCGCGTCCGGCCGAATCGCCATCGAGCGCTCGAGAAATTCCGTTCCGGTCATCTGCGGCATGCGTTGATCGGCAACGATCACTGCAACATCGTTGTCCTGCAACAAAGCCAGACCAACCTCGCCACTGTCGGCCGTAAGCACCGAAAAGTCCCCGTCGTAGGTGAGTGAAAAGGTCCGTAGAATGTTCGGCTCATCATCGACGAGCAAGATGCGATGGGAACGGTAGTCGATGTCCACCGCGTTTCTATCGCGCGCCCTTCCGCGCTTTGTCAAAGTGAACGCGCGGGCACAGCCGGCAAGATCACGGTAAACGACGAACCCTCCCCGGGACTACTGCTCACCACGATGCTGCCACCGTGGGCGCGGATGATTCCATGTGTCAGCGCCAATCCAAGCCCGGTCCCCTGCCCCACGTCCCTGGTGGTGAAGAACGGATCGAAGATGTGCTGCTGCACTTCCGGCGACATGCCGCAGCCGTCGTCACGCACGCACACACGCACCGAGCCGTTGCTCTGCTCACTGGTCACCCAGATGTTGCCGTGCGCCGCGATTGCGTCGCAGGCATTCGCCAGGACGTTCATGAACACCTGCCCGATCTGCCCGGGGTCGCATGGCACCGGTTGCAGGCGCCCATACTCGCGATGAATCGCGATGCGATCGCGCCAGCGTGGCTGCAGCAGACGCAGGGTAACGTCGATGACTTCGTGCAGGTCGACTGCCTTATGTACCGCCTCGTCGGCGCGTGCGAAGCTGCGCAGATCTTTGACGATGGCCGCCGTACGCGCGGCGCCGTCGGCCATGATGTCGACCAGCTCCGCTGCCTCGCTGATCTTCGCCTGCAACTCCGGCGCCGCGGCAGCGCCGATCTCTTGCAGACGGCGGCGCAACGGAGGCACCGAGTTGGCGACGAACGTGACGGGATTGTTGATCTCATGCGCCACACCCGCAACCAGGCGGCCGAGCGAGGCCATCTTCTCCGCTTGTGCCAACTGCGCGGTGCGTTCGCGCACGCGCTCCTCGAGGCCGCGGTTAAGGTTGGTCAAAGCTTCGTAGGAGCGCGCATTCTGCAAAGCGATTGCCGCCGACTGTGCGATCGCGCGCAGGAACTCGGCGTCGGCGGCGGTGTAAAATACACCGGAAGACTTGGCGCCGGCGGTGAGCGCGCCGATCAGCGCACCGGCGCGCTGCATCGGAACCGCGATCTGCGCATGCAGCGCAGCCATCGCGCTGCGCACATCCTGGTGTTGCTGCACGCTCACATAACGTTCGGGAGGATCGGCACTGGTCACGACGCGGCCCGCCGCCAGTGGCTGCACCAGTGCAGGCGGGATGTCTTCCACCAATTGTGTCGCGCCGTTGCGGATCGCGCTCTCGACGCTGTCGCGCACGATGCGCACGATCTCGTCGCGCGTCAGCGCCGAGGCGAGCCTCTCGCTGGCCAGGGCAACCGCTTGCGTGCCGTCGTAGCGCGCGCCGAAGAACACGCGGTCGACAAATGCCTGCAAGCGCGCGCGTAGCGGGTTGAAGAGCAGCAACACAGTCAGCGTGAACGCCACGGGGAACACCGGCGAGTTCGACACGATTCCGGCCCGCAGGAGCTGGTGGAAGAGAAGAACTGCCGCCAGGTAGGTGGCCGCGACCACGGCACTCAGAACCAAATAGTAGGCGCCGCGCTTCACCATTGCGTCGATCTCGAAGAGGTCCTGTTGGACGATCGCATACGACACCGAGACGGCGAACAAGAACGGCATGAAGGCGGCGACGTTTGTCGCCATCTGACCAGATGTCAGGACGGTGATGGCCAGCACCAATCCGGGCAGTACGATGCCGAGACCGGTTCCGACGCTGACCAGCCGTGCTCGCTGTCGCACCATCGGCGTGCTGGCCTGCCTGTAGGCGGAGACGACCCGCGCGAGCAGGAGCACAACCGCGGCGCCGGTGACGACGTAGCTTGCACGCACGAGGTAGACGTAGGCATCCGCATCGTCGAACCAGACCACCTTGAGCAACGCGAATGGCGCCGCCGCGACATAACCGGCGAAGCGCCAGCGCGCCCAGCGGCTGGCCTGGGGGAACAGCAGGGCAAGTTGCACCACGCCGCCAGTGAGCATGGCTTCGCAAACACGCGCGAGCGCCGAGAAGGGTCCCGGCAAGTAGAGATCGGGTGCGCTCAGGAAGAAGACCCCGGTGATCCCGCCAAGCGCGAGAAACGCACGCGACACCGGCCGCGTCGGCCCCATCACCCACACGCTCAGTCCACAGGCGATGGTGACGACACCGTTGATGAGGAACGGAAGAAAGAAGAAGAGCCAGTCAGACTCGCCGAAGCGCTGCGTCGCCATCGTCACTTCGCGTTCTTCACCCCTGCGGCGCAAGCGATAGCGCAAAGAGTTGGCATCGCCCTGCGCCGCCCGGGCATAGACGGCAATCGAGGAAGTCGCCTGCGCACCCTCAACCGCCGTCACCTGCCACCAGTGCACACCCGGAACCTTGGTGCTCGACCAGGTCGAGAGCCCGACAGAGGCGACGACCCGATTACCGAGCATCAGGAAACCGGGAAAGACGCGTCCCACCCATTGATGACTGCTGACTGCCGTGTAGGTCGCGAGCGTAACCGTCACCACGGTCACGACGACAGCCACGAACCACACTTCACGCGGCGGCGTCGGCGGATGCAATGCGCGATTCGTCATCGGTGGATCGTTCTCGTCTTACGACGGCTACCGAGGCACGACAACCTTCGCAGACGGACGCGCCACTTCGGTCCCGCATCGGTTCGACCAACGTTCGAAATTGGCTTGTCCGAGTCCGAAGCTCGGTGCATGGGCGAAGCTCACAGATTGCCGACGAGCCGTCTGCGTTCCCGGGCCGATAATTCAGATGCCGCCGCAGGCTCTTTGCAGCGGCCGCACAGTCGCTGCGCCGAGTACTGCTGTTGGCGTTGCAGTTGCCATGAGCGTTTCGGTTGGCGTGGCGGTTGGTGTTTCGGTTGGAGCACAAAGCACAGACCACAGACGAAAACCTACCGGTCATCGCCTCGGGTCTGCGCTCTGTGCTCTGTACTACTAATCTTTCAAGTCTTGTCGCGGCGCGAGGAGTTCGTCCGCTCAACTGGACAACAGACAACAGACGCTTAGACAACACAGACTCGAACAAACGGCGGCGTTTTTCAGGGTCTGTTGTCTCTTCCGTCTGTTGTCTGTTGTCCGCGTTGGGTTGCGGGCGAAGCCAGCTCTGTGTTCTGTGCTCTGTGTTCTGTGCTCCTCTCCCTCTTTCAACAGGCTCCTAGGCTAGCCGCCTCACCTACCTTGCCGCTCCTGACGCGCTGCGGTAAGTCGGGCGCCACTTTACAACTTGGGAGTCGACAATGGATCTGACGTACAGCGTCGAGTACGAGAAATTTCGCGCCGAAGTGCGTGAGTTCGTCAATCTGAATTGGACGGACGAGGACCGTAACAGCGCGCCGCCGCCCGACCCGCGCGCCATGTCGCTGGGATTTCAGGTCCGCGTCGATGCACCGGCAACCGCCTTCCGTCTCAAGGCAATCGAGCGCGGCTATCTCTACCGCCACGTACCGAAGCGCTACGGCGGCGGCGAGCAGGCTTTCGACCCTTTGAAGTCGACAATCATCCAAGAGGAGTTTCGCCGCGCCCAGGCGCCGGGCGAGCTCATGGGTCAGGGGCCGAGTATGCTGGTGCCGACATTAGTCGAGCACGGCACCGAAGAGCAGAAAGACAAGTTCGTACGTGACACGCTGCTCGGCAACATCTGGTGGTGCCAGGGCTACAGCGAGCCGGGATCGGGTAGCGATCTTGCGTCGCTGCGTACCAAGGCCGAGCTCGACGGCGACTTCTGGGTGGTCAACGGACACAAGATCTGGACCTCCAACGCCGAGGGTGCCGATTGGATGTTCTGCCTGGCGCGCACCGAACCCGAGGCGCCGAAGCATGACGGCATCAGCTATCTGCTCATCGACATGAAAACGCCCGGCATCGATGTTCGCGATCTGCGGCAGATGACCGGCGAATCCGACTTCAACGAAGTCTTCCTCGACAACGTACGTGTGCCGGCGAAGAACATCGTCGGTAAGCGCGGCCAAGGATGGGTGGTGAGCCGCTCGACGCTGAAGCACGAGCGCGCGCTGATCGGCAGCTCGGCCTTGAGCAAGCGCACGCTCGACGGCGTCATCATGCTGGCGCAAGCCCTCAACCTGCGCGGCCAGCCTGCGATCAAAGACCAGACCCTGCGCAATAAGATCGTCGAGCTAGAAACCAAGGTCCTCGCCAACGAGTATCACTCCTACCGCCTGCTCACGATGCAAGCGCGCCACGAGGAGCCCGGCATGGCCGGTCTCGTCGGCAAGCTCTACGGAACCCAGCTCGGCTACGATGTCGCCAAGGTCGCGATGGACATGCTCGGCGATCGCGGCATGCTGGCTCCCGGCGAGCCCAACGCGCCGGCCATGGGCATGTTCATCACCGCCTACATGTGGTCGCTCGGCGTGCTGATTGCCGGCGGTACCGCCAACATTCAACGTAACGTCATCGCCGAGCGCGGCCTCGGCCTGCCACGCGACGCGGCGGCGAGCCGCAAGTAGTCGCATCTACGCCGACGACGCGAAACGGAGAACGACCTTGGACTTTGGACTATCGGAAGAACAGGTTCTGCTGAAGCAGACGATCAAGCGCTTTTTGGACGAGCAGTGTCCGAGCACACGCGTACGCGCCATCATGGAGAGCGAATCCGGACATGACGCCGGGTTGTGGTCGGGGCTCGTCGACCTCGGCGTCGCCGGGCTGATGATTCCGGGCAAGCATGGCGGCTCCGAGCTCGAGTTGCTCGACCTCGCCCTCGCCGCCGAGGAGCTCGGCTATGCGGCAACTCCCGGGCCGTTTCTCGGCAACGCCATCGGCACGGTTGCGCTCATCGAGTCAGACAATGGCAAGCAGCAGGACACGTGGCTGCCGCGCATTGCCGCCGGCAAAGCCATTGTCACGATCGCCTTCGGCGAAGCCGACAGCGAATGGGATCCGACGAAATTCACCACCCGTTGCACGGCGGGCAAGCTCAACGGCAGCAAACCACTCGTGCCCTATGCGGCGGTTGCCGACGCGCTGATCGTCGCCGCAGTCGACGAGGATGGGCCCGGTCTGTGGCTCGTCGAGCGTGGTGCCGCGGGTGTTGGCATCACCGCTTTGAACGGTGTCGATATGACCCGCCGCGTCGACGCAGTAAGCTTCCAGGACACACCCGCGGTCAAACTCGCTGATGTCAACGCTTTGCGGCGTAGCATCGACGCCGGCTGCGTGCTGCTCGCCGCCGACGCCTATGGCGGCTCGCGGCGCTGTCTCGACATGACCGCCGAGTACGTACAGACGCGCCAGCAGTTCGGGCAGATCATCGGTGCATTTCAAAGCGTCAAGCACCAGGTCGCCAACATGGCCTGCGAGATCGAGCCGTCGCTCGCCCTGTACTGGTACGCCGCGCACGCCTTCGACCGCATCCGCGACAAATCGGAGCGCCATGCGGCGATGGTCAAAGCCCACATGACCGATCTCTTCGATCGCATCACCCGCGACGCCACCGAGTTGCACGGCGGCATCGGCTTCACCTGGGAGTTCGATCTGCACCTGTGGTTTCGCCGTTCCATCTTTGATCGCAGCTTCCTCGGCGAAGCCGCGGTGCACCGTGCTCGCGCCGCCGACCTGGCCGGCTGGTAACGGCAAACGTATTCACCAGGAAGGCATGAAGAGCCGAACCCAAAGCGAGGCTTGCACGGGTCGACAAAATGGACGGCAATTGAAGCAACTTCTCGCTTGCGCATTCGGATCTTCTCAGCGTGAGCGTCGGGCCTTCGTCGCCATCCACTTTGCGATCGAGTTGACTTCGTAAGCCGCTGCAACTAGGTCGGCCGGCCGAGGAGCACGAGGTGGACTGGTTACGAGTACTGATCCTGATTCCGTTCTACTTTTGCGGCGCAATTGCGGCGTTGCCATTTTTGATTGTGGTTGCGCGCATCTTGCGCATCAAGGTCGGGATCAATCCCCTCGTCTACAGCGCCATCGTCCTGGCCCTTCTGGCGATCATCGTCCCCTTGGGTTTGGACATTGTCGATCTCGAGGCGTACCGCGGGCGCGCTTTATTGTTTCTGATCCTTGGCTCGATTTTCTTCGGCGGTGTCGACTGGGTACTGAAGAAGTACTTGCCGTTGCCGCTCGATGAAGAGCTCGAACACACCTAGGAATTGAGCGCGGACTTTCCGCTCCGCGCCCCAGGAAATCCTCCGATGCGGGATGCGGGCTGGAAAGCCGGGTCGCCGCGAATTGCAACTTCAATCGAGGAGAGTCGCAGCCACCTCGGCGAGCGCCGGCGCTTCCTGTGTATGTCGTATGCACAGGGCCTGGACGCGCTCGGAGTGATAGTGGAGCGGATGCTCGATCACATAGCCGGCACCGCCGTGTAGATGATGCGCGGTGAGCGTAATCCGTTTTCCCGCTTGCCCGACGAAGGCGCAGGCGGCGGCGAGGTCGAAGCCTTCGGGCGTGCCGGCCGCGAGGCGCGTGATTGCCTGCCAGGCGAGATGACGTGAGGCGGTATAGGCCATGGCCATGTCGGCGACTTGATGCTGCACGGCTTGAAACACGGCAATCTTCTGCCCGAACTGCTCGCGTTCCTTGACGTACGCCACGGTCATCGACAGGGCGGCGTCCATCGCACCCAACATCTCGGCCAAGGCCAAGGCGGTCTGCTCAGAGCGCAGCGCCGCGAGAGCTCTTTTCCCGTCGCCCGGTGGGGATAGGCGCTCGGCCGGCGCGTCATCGTAGGTCACATGCGCTTGGCGATCGCCGTCCAAGGCACGCACAGCCACGATCTGCGCGTCCTCCCGCGCAGCCAAAAGCAACGCGACGTCGCCACTCGCATCACGTGCCGCGACGATGTGCCAGTTGGCAAACGCGCCATCGGCGACGCAATGCTTGCGACCACTGACGCGATCGTCGTGGAAGGACGATGCATAGAGATGCGGGTCGTGAACCGTTGCTTCGTCGAGGGCCAGAGTCACGCTACGCTCGCCGCAGACGAGCGCCGGCAGACACGGATGCGCCGGACTCACTTGCGCCAGAGCATAGGCGGCGCGAATCGCATTGATGATACGCCGTGGTACGAGACCGCGCGCACACTCTTCGAGCAAGCACGCAACTTCCACCAGCCCGAGGCCACTGCCTCCCGCTGCCTGCGGCAGGCCGAGCCCAAACCAGCCCAAGGAGGCCGCAGCGCGCCAGCACTCTTCGTCGATTCCAGCCGCCGATTTTTCCCAGGCGCGCAAGCGCTCGCTACTGATCTGTTCGGCGCAGAAGCGCCGCACGGCTTCTTTGATTGCTTGCTGCTCAGGAGTTGGGTTGAGATCCATGTCGGTTACTTGCGCGGCAAGCCGTAGCCCATCATCGCGATGATGTTGCGTTGAACTTCGTTGGTGCCGCCGCCGAACTGCAACATCGGTGCGACACGGTACAACCACTGCAAACGCCCGCGCAGCGGCCCGCTCGGCTCTTCCGGGTGCAGCTGCCCCGCCATGCCGAGGATTTCGCAACCGACGTCGGCGGCGCGTTGCGTGAGCTCGCTGACGAAGATCTTCGCCATTGAGGACTCGGAAGCCGGCACGCGGCCTTGATCCAAGGCCCACGCGGTTTCGAGGCCGAGCATGCGCGCCGCTTCGATATCCACGGCAATGCGCGCCAGCCGCTCCCGCACCCACGGGTTGGCGCGCAACGGCATGCCGTCCACTTCGACCTGGCGCACCCATGCGACAAGCTCGCGAAAGAAGCGGCGTGTCATGGCAATCGAACCAATGCTGAGGCGCTCGAAGTTCAGGGCCATCGCCGCGTAGTAGAAGCCCATGCCACGCTCGCCGATGAGGTAGTCACGCGGCACGCGCACGTTGTCGAGGAACACAGCGTTGGTGCGCAGTCCCGGCCATACATAGATCGGTTGCACGCTCACCCCGGGCGCGTCCATCGGCACGATGATCATCGAGATGCCCTTGTGCTTCGGGGCGTCGGGCTCGGTGCGCACGGCAAGCCAGTTGTGCGACGCCATGTGCCCCATCGTGTTCCACATCTTCTGTCCGTTGATGACCCACTCATCGCCATCGAGGACGGCACGGGTGCGCAGCGCCGCCAGGTCGGTGCCCGCCTCGGGCTCCGAGTAGCCAATCGCGAATTCGACTTCCGCCGCCTTGATGCGCGGCAACCAATCCTGCCGTTGCGCGGCGCTGCCAACACGCATGATCGTCGGCGCCACCGAGGTGACGGTCAGCGGCAGCATCGGTCCCCCGGCACTTTCGAGCTCGTCGACGAAGATCCACTGCTCGATCGCCGAACGCCCGAGCCCACCTTCCTCCGCCGGCCACGCCAACCCCCACCAGCCCTGATCGCGCAGCTTCAAGACGAAGCGCCGACACTCCGGCCCCTGCCCTTCGTTGCCGATCTCACGCAGCTCGTCGAGCACCGCCGCCGTCACGTGCTCATGGCAAAAGGCCCGCACCTCATCGCGCCAGGCGCGCTCGGATGGAGAAAAGCGGTAGTCCATCGCTGCCTCGGAAATTTCACGCAGAGCCGCGGAGAAGACGTTCACGCAGAGGCGCAAAGGCGCAGATAAGGAGTTTGCTTTTGTTCTGAACCTTAAAGCTCATACCTCTGCGCCTTTGCGTCTCTGCGTGAAATTCTTCTTTGTCTCTGCGTGAAATTCGTCTTACTTCCAGCGCGCCAGCTCACGGCGCGCGATGGTCATCTTGTGCACTTCGTCGGGGCCGTCGGCCAGACGCATCGAGCGGCCGTCGCGCCACATGCGGGCGATGGGCGTGTCGTCCGACACCCCCATGGCGCCGAAGGTTTGGATCGCCCGATCGAGGACGCTCATCATGATGTTGGCGGCTACCACCTTGATCATGGCGATCTCCTGGCGCGCCGCTTTCTTGCCGATCGTATCCATCTTCCAAGCGGCGTTGAGCGTGAGTAAGCGCGCCTGGTCGATCTCCATACGCGATTCCGCGATCCAATTCTGGATCACGCTCTTGTCGGCGAGCAGACTGCCATGTGTGTAGCGTGTATTGGCGCGCTGGCACATCAGCTCGAGGGCGCGTTCCGCCGCGCCGATACAGCGCATGCAGTGATGGATGCGCCCGGGTCCCAGCCGCGCCTGCGCAATGGCGAAGCCGTAACCTTCCGCACCGAGGACATTGGCTACCGGCACGCGGCAGTTCTCGTAGCGAATCTCGCAGTGGCCGCCGCCGCCGGTGTGGCCCATGACCGGAACCGCACGGATCAAATTGAACCCAGGGGTGTCGGTGGGCACGATGATCTGCGTCGCCCGCATGTGCGGCGGTGCCTCTGGATCGGTCACGGTCATGACGATGGCAAACGCCGCACCGTAGGCACCCGACGTAAACCACTTGTGACCGTTGATGACGTACTCATCGCCGTCGCGCACAGCCCGAGTCTGCAACAGGGTCGGGTCGGATCCGGCAGTCTCCGGCTCGGTCATTGAAAAACAACTTCTCGTCTCACCGTCGAGCAATGGCTGCAGCCAGCGCTTTTTCTGCTCCGGCGTCCCATACTCGACCAGGATCTCCATGTTGCCGGTGTCGGGAGCGTTGCAGTTGAAGATCCGCGGCGCGATGAAGCTGCGCCCCATCACTTCGCACAACACGGCGTACTCGCTGTTCTTCAGGCCGGCGCCATGCTCGTCGTCGGGTAGGAACAAGTTCCACAGCCCTTGCCCGCGCGCCTTGACCTTCAGCTCCTTCATCACCGGCGGCTCACAATGCTCGTCACCCGAGGCATGCACCTGCTCGGCAGCGATCTTCTCAGCCGGATAGACGTGCTCATCCATGAAGGCCACGAGGCGAGCACGTAGGTCCTCGACCTTTGGCGACAACGAAAAATCCATAAATCCTCCTGCCGGATGACCTGCGTTCTGACGTCAGACCGGTTTCAATTCAAGCGCTCGCAGGCGCGATCGACCATGAAGCCACGAAGAGCACGAAAGTTGTGTGCGATCGCCGGGCTCGCTTATGCTGCCTTCGTGGTTGAGCTCTTTCTTCGCTGGCTTTGGCGGATGCAGCGATCCCCGAGGTCTGGCGCGTCGTTATTGCATCGAAGTGCTTTGACTCTTTGAACCGTTCACGTGTAGAAAATGGCAACACAACCCGCATTCGGACCGGTTGGTTTGTGTAACACCATGCGTCGGCTTCTCTCCACACCGACGCGCACTCGTGGCGCGTCGTCTGCGCAACAGCTCACGGAACAGCTGTTGCCGCAAGCCCTGCGGGCTCTGTCGGCGGTGATTTTGTTCATCGGCGCGGTGGCGCTCAGCCGCGCAAGTGGCGACCGTCTTTTCATCGAAGGCCCTTTGTACGCCGTGCTCATCGTGGCGCCGCCGATCACCTTGCTTCTCTATCGCAAGGGTTTGCTCAGCGGGCTGGCGTGCAGTCTGCTCGCCGATGCCGTGGTTACCGCAGTGCTCTTGCTACGCCTGCTCCTCGGGCACGCGGAGGTCTCCGGCACCGCGCTCTTCATCAGCGTCAAAATTCTCGCTGCGGCACTTTTCTTTCCCTGGGGCGGCCGGCTGCAATTCTCCGTCGCCGCGCTCACGACGCTTTTCTATTGGCTGGCGCTCAGCCTGCATGGCGACACCATTGATCCGCGCAGCTGGCTGCATCAGGTTTTCTCGCCCCTGGTGGCATCGATGCTGTCCTTTGCCGGGGCGATGATCCTGGAACGTTTTCGTCAGGAGCATGATGAGGCCGAGGCGAAACTGTCGGCGGCTCTCGATCAGGCGCGTCGCGCGGAGAGCGAGAAGGCAAGCCTGCTGGAGGTCGCGCGCAACATCAGCGGCACCGTCGATCTCAACGAGGTCGTCGAACGCTTGCAGCGTGACACGGCAGCGCTCCTCGATTGCGACAGTGTCGCCACTTTCATCAGCGACCCGGGCGGCGAATCCTTTCACCTGATCGGTGTTCACGGACCGCTACCGGAAGTGTGCAGTGAAGCGCTGGCGACGACGTTTCCCAGGCAGAACCACGCCATGCAGGAGCTCGATACGGGCAAATCCCTGCTCGCCAACAATCCAGCCGACCAGCAATTCGTCGCCCCCGAAATTCTCGCGCGCTTTCAAGTCAAGCAGATCATCATCTCGCCGCTGCGCGTCGCCGACCGTTTCTTCGGCGGCCTGGTTGCAGTGCGCACGTTGCAGGATGTTCCTTTCGACGCGCGCGCCGTAGGCCTGCTCGAAGGAATCGCCGGACAGCTCGCCTTGGTACTCGAGGTGATCGAGCTGTATCGCAAAGCGCAAGAGGAAGCCGAGGCATCCGGTTCGTTGGCCTACCTCGTGCGCCAGCTGGTCGAATCTCCCGACAGCGCAACGCTGGTCGTACGCCTGTGCGAAGCGACGCGCAGCGCTCTCGATTGCGACGTGGTGATTCTGAATGCGCGCAATGCCGAGATCGAGCAATTCATCGGTGTCGCGGCCAGTGGCCTCGACATCAACGATTGGGACACGGTACGTGCCCTCCCCATCCCCGAGGCGCTGGTCGAATCTGAGATTGCCGGTGCCTCCGACGCGGACGCCTGGCAATCGCCGGTACACAAGGAGTCGGAGTCGATTCTCGAGGCGTTTGCGGCCCGCCTCTCCATCACTCAGCTGTTGCGTGTTCCGCTGCGCCGCGATGGCGAGATGATCGGGCTGCTCACCGCAAGCTACCGCGGCAAGCAGCAGCGCTTCACCTTGCGACAAGTGCAGACGGCGAAATCGATCGCACAATTGGCGTCGTTGGTATGGCAGAATCGCCAGCTCATCGAGCAGCTGAGGCAAGCCAATCGCCTACAGTCGGATTTCGTCGCCACCATGTCACATGAGCTGCGCACGCCGCTCAACATCATCACCGGCTACACCGACCTCATGCTCGAGGATACGTTCGGCGTGATGAACGCTGAGCAACGCATGACGCTGCAGCGTGTTGGCCGCAGCGCCCAGGAGCTCATCGAGCTGGTGAACACGACTCTGCAAGTGAGCCGCCTCGACACCGGCAGCGTTCCGCTCGAGATGCGCAGCTTCTCGATTGCCGATCTGGTCGACGAAACCGCGGTGGAAACACGCGAGCTCTGGGATCGACCAAACCTGACCCTGACCTGGCGCGTGACGAAGTCGGTGCCGCCGCTCGTCAGTGACCGCGCCAAGCTCAAGGTGATTCTCAAGAACCTGATCGGCAATGCCGCCAAGTTCACCGAGTCCGGGACAATCCGCGTCGAAGTCGATGCCGCTGCCGATGGCATTGCCATCGAGGTCGTCGACTCCGGCGTGGGCATTCCAGCCGAGGCGCTGCCGATCATCTTTCAGCGCTTTCGCCAAGCCGATACTTCGATGACACGGCGCTTCGGCGGCGTCGGCCTGGGTCTCTACATTGTCAGCCGATTGCTCGAGATGCTCGGCGGAACCATCCGGGTCGAGAGCAAAGTCGGACAGGGCTCGAAATTTTCGCTCTGGCTGCCGGCGCAGCCGGGGAGTCGCTCGACGGTGCGTTCAGCTATGGCGGTTGCGTGAGCGCCAGGGAGCCGCGATGAAACTCTGGTCACCAGCCGCCGACGGCGTCGCCGGACGCCGACCATTGCACCGCCGCCCGGTGCTTCTCGTGAACCTCGACTTTCGCGATGTCGTCTACAGCCACCTGTGGGGACAAGCAGTCCTGGCCGCGTGCCGGCGACGCGACTATCTCGTGGACGTCGTCACGGTCAACCCGTTTGCAGGACGCGATGTCGCCCTTGAATTGGGCGTGCCGCGCTCGGCTCTCGATCTGCAGACGGACGGTAAAGTTGCCTATGTCGATCATCCCGACGCGCGGCAGGCGCAGGATGCCATTGCTCCGCTGTTGCAACGTCCGCAGCCATATCAAACGGTGATCCTGAACTGCGAAGCGCCCCTCTTCGTGCATTTATTGGTCGAACGCGAGCGCCAGCTGACAAAGCCAATCTGGTCGGTCTACGATCGCCATCTCCATCGCGAGCTGCGCGCTCTGGCAGATGACCGTCTGCGCCAACGCATCGCCGCCTCACCGTACCTGCATGTCTATACCCTGCAGGAGATCGCCACCGATTCGGCAATGGCATTCAGCCAGGACGGAATCGTCGAAACGTTCAGGCAACTGGGCTTGTCGGAGCACAACATCCGCCTGCAAAAATGGCCGCTCGACGAACAGTTCTTCAGCGCGGCGGAGACGGCCGCGAGCGACGAGCTCGTGCTCTTCAGTGGTGGCGACTCCGGCCGCGACTATGCCACGTTGTTCGAGGCCATCCGCGATCTGCCGGTGCAATTGCGTCTTTGCGCGAGCAACGTTCCGCAGCCCGTCCCCGCTAACGTCACTCTCCTGCCACGGCTGCCGCTGCATCGATTCCGCGACGAAATGGCGCGCGCGCATCTGGTGGTCGTGCCGTTGACCGGCGAGCCCCTGGTGAGCGGCATCACGGTCATCGCCATGGCGAAGATGATGGGCAAGCCGGTGGTGGTTTCCGACAACGCCGTCGTTCGCATCCATGTTCCGGCCCAAGGCGACGGAGGCTACCTGACACAGACCGGCAACCCTACGATGCTGCGCCTTCTTCTACGCGGGCTGATCGAAACGCCGGCGGAACGCGAGCGCCTGGCGCGCGAAGGACGGGCACAAGCAATGGACGATCTGAATCTCACGCGATTTGCCGAACGGATGCTCGACCTAAGATGAAGGTGCTCGCGCACGCACGGTTGCATCCGCTACCCCACCTAACGTAGGTTTGGCCATGCCCATGAAGACCAAAAAAGCTGCTAAGGCGACCTCCGCCAAATCGACGAAGAAGGTAAAGAAGGCGCTGCCGCCGGCGCGCTCAGCTGCGAAGAAACCGGTTGCCACGAAAAAAGTCGTGGCGTTGCAGGCGCCCAAGCCGAAGGCTCCGAGGAGCGAGCCGATTCTGGGTCAGGACGACTTACAGGAGATCGTGCGCGATCTCGGCTGGCAGGTCGCACCGCGCGATGTCGAGCAATTGATTGCCGGTGAGGACCAACTCCGACTCCAGGCAAACGCGCTCAATGAGCCGCACTATGCCTTGCTGCGCGAACAATTGTCGTTGGCCCTCGACATTCTGCGCGACCACGTCGACGGCGAATGCCCGCAGATCCCACTGGCGACGATCGCCGTGCTGGCGGCGGCGGTGACGTACTACGACCACACGGTCGATGTGATCCCGGACTTTCTCCCGCACATCGGACGACTCGACGACGCCGCCGTGATGGCCATGGCGTTTCATCTCGGAGAAGCCGGGATTCGCCGTTACTGCGATTGGCGCGGCATGGCGATGCCTGGTCAATTACTGAGTCGCTAGGAACCGCCAGAATCAGCTGACGACGCAACGCGGCGGCGCTCGCGTCATCACATGCCCGACTCGCGTTGCGCGCCGAGCTCACGTGAACGAGCGGCCGCTAGATCTTCCAGTAACGTTGTTGAACTTGCCGGATGCGCTGGATCAATGGCTCGAGCCGGCGATCGGGCGCGGGCGCGTCGAGCAGCTGGCGTTCTTGCGCTCCCAGCTCGTGCATCACCGCCAGTGTTGAGTTGCGAATCGCTTGCAGGTCGTAGCCGCCTTCTAGAATCGCAGCACAGCGACCGCCGGCGTGTTCGCGGGCGACGTCGAGCAGAATGCGGGTCATCGCGCGGAACCCCGCTTCGCTGACTTCCATGCCGCCGAGGGGATCGCGCGCGTGCGCATCGAAGCCGGCCGAGATCAAGATGATCTGCGGCTCGTACAGCTGTGCGATCGGCTCGACGATGCGGCGGAACGCATCGATGTATTCTGCATCACCGCAGCCGGCCGGGAACGGAAGATTGACCGTATATCCTTCGCCGTCGTCGCATCCGCTCTCGTCCATCGCTCCGGTGCCAGGATAGTAGGGATATTGGTGGGTGGAGACGTACAGCACCCCGGGATCGTGCTCGAACATATGTTGCGTGCCGTTGCCGTGGTGTAGATCCCAATCGAGCACCAGCACGCGTTCCAGCCCATGACGGCGCCGCAGGTATTCGGCGCCAACCGCGACATTGTTGAACAGACAAAAGCCCATCGCGTGGTGGCGTTCGGCGTGATGACCGGGCGGTCGCACACACGCCAGGCCGGTGGTTATGTCGCCAGCCATGATCGAGTCGAGTAACGCCAGGAAGCCGCCGGCCGCCAGACATGCCGTGGCATACGACAGGCGCGAGGTTTGCGTGTCGGCGTCGAAGGCGAAGTGTTCCCGATGCTGTGTCGCCGCGACTTCCTCCACGTACGCTCCGTCGTGCACGAGCGCGAGCTCGTCGCCGCTGGCGGGCCGCGCCGCAATCAGGCGCAGCGATTCGTCCGCCTCATCGGCCAGAGGCAGGAGCACACGGATGCGTTCGGGACGTTCGGGGTGTCCACGCCCCGTGTCGTGTTCTTCGTAACGCGGGTCGATGACCAGGCCAGTGGGGGTGAGCATCACAGCGGCTGCTTAGAAATCGTTTTGATCGGTGACATCGATTACCAAGTTCGTTTGGTCGTTGCTCGCATCGGCGTCGCCGCTCGGTCCGGATGCTTGAATCAGCGCCGTACAGCGCGCCGGCGATTTCTTGTTCGGCGAATGGAACGCCGCCGCCTGCACGCTCACGCTGATGTCGCCGGCGCGCGTGCCGCCGCCGGACACCGCGGCCTGCGATTGCTCACCCGGCGCCGAGCTGTCGAAGTCCACACTTGTGATCGTACCGGCGGGGCAATCGCCATCGGATGCCGTGAGCGTCGCCGCGTGCCCGAAGCTATCGCTTGCATCGGCGTTGCCCACCTTCACCGTTACCGTCTTACTCGCCGAAGCATCGCCACGCTTGATTTTGAAGCGCGTGCTCGAAGGGCTGAGCACGTACGTCTGGTGCAACGCCGTCTGATTCGGATCGTTGGCATCGCTGACGTTGACCTCGACCGCGACACTGTTGTTCGCCGGTGAAGGATCCACATTGCCTGCCGAGGTCGCGTCCGCGTTCAGCAGGATCGTGCAACGCGCCGGGCTATCGAGATTGAACGAGGTGAAGGCGCTGCTTGCTAGCGACAGCTGCACGACCACCTTCTTCGCCTTGCCGCCGGCAATGATCGCGGTGTCCTGCGCGCCGGGAGTTTTCTTATCGAAGTCGGGCAAGCCGACCACCGTGCCCGCGGGACACGTGCCGTCGCTCGCCGTCAGTCGCACGACGTGTCCGGGCTTCGCCGCCTTCGGCAGAATGTCGGCGTTGCGGACTTTCAATTTCAGCGTCACGGCAGCCGCCGCCGCGCCCAACGCAATGCGCTCGTTCACCGGTCGCGGCGCGATGATCACGGTATCGTACGCCGAAATCGGGGTTCGTGTCGGGCTCTGCGTAACTGTCGCCGTCGTCGCCGGGGTTGGCGTCACGGTTCTGGTCTCACTGGGAGTGCGCGTCGCTGTCGCCGTCGATGTCATCGTCGGAGTGCTCGTCGCCGAGGCCGTCGGGGTGACAGTCGGCGTATGCGTCGCGGTGTTGGTGGAGGTGCGCGTCGCAGTCACCGTAGACGTCGCGGTCTCTGACGGTGTGGCGGTAATCGTCGGCGTTTCCGTGATCGATGGCGTAGCGGTCGGTGTGCCGCTTTGGGTCGGTGTCGCAGAAATCGTCGGCGTGTGCGACGCGGTGCGTGTCGCCGTCGGTGCCGCCGGCGTTTCGGTGCGCGTAATCGTTGGCGTGCGCGTGCTGGTGTTGGTGCGAGTAATGGTTGGTGTCGGCGTATTGCACGGCGGGTTGAGCACGTGGATGCATCCCAGGCTGGCATCGCACGAGTCGATGGTACAGTCGTTGTTGTCCTCGCAGTTTTCGAGCTGACAGAACTTACTGCAGCCGTCACAGTTCAACGGCGTGCCCAGCATGTCGCAGGTCTCAGGATACTCAACGAGCCCATTGCCGCAGCTCGGGCACGGATCCTGGCAGCCGGCAGGTGTATCCGCCGCAAGGCATGTCAGCAGCGCATTGTCCTCGGCCTCCGGGTCCTCGGAACCGACGCCGAGCGGCGGCTTCTCGATACGATGGTAAAAGCGGATGTCGCCATCAAAACCGTCGCCGGTTGCCGTTGCCTGCAGCGAGCCGTTGTTGGTGAGCTGCTCACGCGCGCGCAAGCTCAGATCGCCCCCGCCATCCGGCGCGCGCCCGTCAATCAGTCCGCTGACCGCGATATTGAGGTCGCAGGCTTCCAAGGCTGCAACGCCGGCCGAGCCGCAGCCATCTTCGACGCTGCACGGCCCGCCGGTGACAGCGACCGTGTTGTTCACGTTGAGCGAGCCCTGACCGCCGACGCCGGCGCACACAGTGACCGCACCGCCGACGCCGGCGTAACTCTTGCCGCTCGCATCGACTCGCGCGTTCAGCGCAATGCTGCCGCTCGAAAGAACATTCACCGTACCGCCGCAGCCGCCGCCGCTCGCATCGAGGCTGGCGCCGACGGTGATGCCATTCGTGCCTTCGATGCAAATGCCGCCGGAAAAGCCATACCTTCCTTCCGAGTGAGTCGAGATCGGAGCAGTGGACTGGATCGTCACGCTGCCAGGAGTGAAGAGCACGACGCTGCCGCTGCCACCGCCTTCGAACGGCAGGACTGAGTCAGCCGCAATCGCACCAGTTACGGTGATGTTGCCGCCCGAAGCCGCGACGTTGACCTCACCACCACAGCCGTCGACACGTCCACTGGCGTCGAGATCGCCGAGGAGCTGGACGCCGGCGCCGGCAGAAACCGCGATGCTGCCGCCGGAGCCGGTGTCGGTGGCGAGTTGCGTCAGCGAGCCATCGACGGAAATTGCCCGCACCGACACCGCGCCAAGCGCCGTAATGTCCACCGTGCCGCCGTCAGCGCCATCGAAGGTGAGAATGTCGCCGAGATCTATGTTGCCTTTTGAATGGACGTCGAGCGAACCGCCGCTGCCGCCGTTTCCGGCCATGCCTGTGATCGTGCTGCCGCTGGCGGTGCTAATGTTGCCGACCGCAGCGATCTGAATGGCACCACCGCTGCCCAGCGCCACCAGGGCATCGACGTTCAAACGGCCTTGGATCGTGACTGTCGTGCCGGCGTTCAAATAGATCGTGCCGCCCGCGGTGTTGCCGCTCGCATCGATGCGTCCGGTCAACGAGCTTTGCTTTAGAACACTGATGGCCTGGGTGGCTTCGATGGTGACAAAACCGCCGAGGTCTGCCGGCGCCGCGCCGTTGCCACGCGCGTCGATGTAGCCACCCGCGGCAATCGTGAAGTTGCGCGCGCGAAAGGTCACGGATCCCGATCCGGGATCGAGGATCGCGCCGTTGGCGACGGTGACATCGCGCGCGGCGAAGTCGAGAGTGCAACCGTTGGGTATGTCGAAGTCCTTCTTGATCGTGCAGGCGCCGCTAGCGGGACAATTGGTCGCGTCCTGCGCCACGATGTCGGCGGCCGTACATGCGGTCAACGCGCGCGCTGAGCCGGTGATGAGCGTCACCAACGAAAGCCCCGCGAACGCGCCCAGCATGCAACCGAAGCGGCTACGAATCCCCCTGCGTTGAGGGTGTCGTCGTTTGCGATCGGAACGGCACCTCATATGCGCCGGATAATCCCGATTCCACCCGCAATAGCAAGCGGCAGAAAGGGCAAAGGCACTGGCATCCGAGAGAGCTGCACATCAGGCTATTTGACAGACCTAGGTGCTTACCGTAGCGTAAAAGCAGTCTCATGTTTGGAATTGGTACACCCGAACTGATCGTCATCTTCATCGTTGCGCTAGTGGTGTTAGGGCCGAAGCGTCTCCCCGAGGTCGCACGCAGCCTCGGCAAAGCATTGGCCGATCTACGCAACGCCACTTCCGGCGTCACCGAGGAGCTGCGCAACGCACGCGTCATGCTCGAAGAAGAAGCGCGCGCGGTTTCGAATAGCGTTAAACAGCCCCTGACGACGCCGCCACCACCCAATGTCGTTGCCAAGAACAGTGTCGAGGAAGCGGCGCCGCCATCGGCGGAAGCCACGCCTCAAACCGCGCCGGTGCCCCCCACCGACAGACGCGATGCTTAGAAGCCTTGTGCAAAAACCCATGAAACCGAGAACCCACAGCCAGAGCATGGGCGAGGACGCGACGCCTGCGCGTCTGTGCTGCGTGAGCTGCGTTCTGTGCTCTCCGACCGTTTCAACCGCTAGCTAAGGCGTAGCGCTTTCCCCTCGAGCATATATGGCCGACGTGCAGATGCCGTTGACGGCGCACTTGGAAGAGCTGCGCTGGCGCATCGTGAAGGTCGTGCTTGCGGTCGGCATCGCCTTCATCGCTTGTTACAACTACTCGGAAATCCTGTTCGCGTTTCTGACGCAACCCCTGCTCTCGGTTCCGATCAAGGATGCAACCGGCGACTCCGTGCACCTGATCGGCACCGGTGTCGTCGAAGCCTTCTTCACCAAGCTCAAGGTCGCCTTGATCGCCGGGGTGTTCATCGGCAGCCCGGTGATCTTCTATCAACTGTGGAAGTTCGTCGCCCCGGGGCTTTACGAAAACGAAAAGCGCTACGCGATCCCGTTCGTCTTCTTCGGCACGCTGTTCTTCGCCCTCGGCGCGGGGTTCTGTTACCGGCTGGTCCTGCCTGTCGGCTACCAGTTCTTCATCGAACAATACGCCACCATCGGTGTCAGCCCGGAGATCAGAATCAGTGAGTATCTGACCTTCACCTCGCGCATGCTGCTGGCCTTCGGCGCCACCTTCGAGTTGCCCGTCGTCACCTTCTTCCTGGCGCGCATGGGCGTGGTGACGCATCAGGCCATGATCCGTTCGCTGCGTTACGCCATCCTCGTCATCTTCATCGTTGCCGCTGTGCTCACCCCGACCCCTGACGCCGCCTCGCAGTTGCTCATGGCCGGGCCGCTTCTCGTCCTCTACGTGCTCAGCATTGGCATCGCCTACCTCTTCGGGAAAGCTCGCGACGCAACGCCGCCCGAGGATGGGGGCTTGCCGGCGGTAACAGATCCATCGAAGCGCCCTGACTAGTCCACGCTTCAGCCGAGCCCGGGGCTAAAGCTGGGCTAAAGCCCAATGCCGGTCACTTAGCGTTCAATCTGATCGAACGATTTGCAATTCCAATATCTTGCGGCTATAAGACCGCAAGGCATGGATCAGCTCACTCGTCGCCGTAGTCAGCTTCTGGCAAAGCTCCCGCCGCTCGACGAAGTTTTGCGCGGTAGCCTGGTGGAGCGTTTGGTACGCTGCGGAAAGCCAAGCTGCCGTTGCTCCAGCGGCGAGTTGCACGCCGCCGTCTACCTCAGCGTCACTCATCGCGGTGGACGTACCGAGCAAATCTCCATTCCACGTGAGTTGGTCAGTACCGTGCGTGAGGGGATCGCAGTCTACCAACAATGGTGGGAGATCCTGGAGCAGGTGTCCGCCATCAATCGTGATCTCCTACGCCAACGACGAGCAAAGCGAGGAGGAGAGGCGAATGATGAAGTTGGCAGAGGCATTGCACGCCGTCGGCGAGGGAAACCGCACTGAGAGCTTCGAGCTATTTAGCGCTACGCTCAATGTAGACTGGATACGAGCTGTCCTGGCTTCGACCGGCGGCGCCAGTATTCGCAAGCGCAAATTACCAGCGGAGTCGGTGGTCTGGCTGATCATCGGCATGGCATTGTTGCGCGACCGCTCTATCGACGAGGTCGTGCGTCACCTCGATCTGGTTTGTCCCGGAATGGGGCCGAGCGATGACGTGAGCCATGCCGGCATTGTGAAGGCACGCGATCGGCTCGGCGTCCAACCACTATCGGTCTTGTTCTCTGAAACTGCGCAACGCTGGGCCACAGATGCCGCCGACGCGTTGCGCTGGCGGGGGTTGGCCGTTTACGGCGTCGATGGGACCACGATGCTGATCGCCGACACCGAAGACAACGAGATCGTCTTTGGGCGTCCGCACAATGACCGCAGTGCAGGCGCCTACCCGCAGCTGCGCCTGGTCGCACTCATGGTCCTACGTGCCCATCTGCTTGCTGATATCGTTCCAGGCTCTTACGCCACGGCAGAGCAAACCCTCGCTGCTCCGCTCTGGGAGCGTCTTCCCGAGCGTTGCGTGGTCGTGCTCGACAAAGGATTCATAAACTACGTCGTCTTCCACTCCATCCAAAGTCGGACCGATAGGCACTGGCTTTGCCGCGCCAGCGCCCATCTCAAGTGGACCGTGGTGCGCTCTCTTGGTCCTGACGATGATCTGGTTGAGATCAAACTCCATTCAGGGCTCAGGAAAAATCACCCGCAATTGCCGAGGTCGATCTATGCTCGCGCCGTTCGTTACCAGCGACGGGGCTTTCGCCCGCAAGTCCTGCTCACCTCATTGCTCGATCCACAGGCCTTCCCGGCTGACGAGATCGTCGAAATCTACCATGAACGCTGGGAGCTAGAGGTCGGGTTTGATGAGGTGAAGACTCATGCTCTCGAACGTATCGAGACCTTGCGCAGCAAGGCTCCGCAAAGAGTGTTGCAAGAGCTTTGGGGACTAAGCATCGCCTACAATCTTGTACGACTGGAGATGTTGCGCGTTGCCGATCGTCTCAAGTTACCCCCGCGCCGCATTAGCTTTCGACACTCGCTGATGCTCATCCGAAACTTTCTGGTCACCGCCTGGTTCGCGAGTCCTGGCGTCCTATCAAAGCGCATGGAGATCCTGCATCAAGAAATCGCGCTGCTAGTCCTGCCTGAACGCCGCGCTCGCAGTTACAAACGGGAAGTCAAAATCAAAATGCGCAGCTTCCCCAAGAAGACTCCACCCAACCGCGGCCCGTTTCCACGGTGGCCTAAGTGACCGGCATTGGGCTAAAGCCACTCTTGGAGCCGGTCTTCGTGACCTTGCTGATTCTGTCCTGTTCCTACTCGTCGTCGATCTCGCGCATCAGCCAATCGTCTTTGTCGACAGGCGGCTCGGGTAACATCTCGCAAGCGACGACGGCTTGCGCATCGGCCAGGATAGCCTGCGCGTCAGCAAGAAAATCTTCGGCAACCAGGATTACAATGATGGCGGCATGTCGATCGACGGTGCGTACGATCGCGACCTCCTCGTACGATTCGAACAGGAACTTCAGGTAGGCAATATCGCCGGCGTCGACCCGCAGGTAGAGCGGCCGGATCGTACTCGTGGATTCGTGCACAGCGCTTAAGCCTTCCATTGATCGATGAGGAGATAGTTGAGCAGCTTCAAGTATTCGATGACCACGCGTCGCACGTACGGACGGCGTTGCCACCACGTATCCGGATCGAACGGATCGTAGCGCGAGGCGTGAACGATGAAATCGATGTCTTTGCCTGCGATGCGTTCATAGGTGAGTTGCGCGCGGCGCGTATGTGCTTTCGATGTCACCAGGATCACCGTGTGCAGCCGCTGCTCCTTCAGGTAATCGACGATGGCGTGTGCCTCGGTCAGCGTGCTCCACGCCGGCGTCGTGATCAACGTGATCGCCTCGCGCGGAACCTTCAACTGCTCGGCGACGCTCAAGTTGAGCTCGTGATGCTCCGGCAGATTGGCGCCCTTGGCGCGTAGTGCATCGAGACCCGGGAGCGGACCCTCCTTCGTCAAGATGAGGCGCGGCGCCAGATCGGCGTGGTAGAGGTCGACCGCCTCGAGGATGCGATCTGGAATCGAACCCGAGAGCATGACGATCGCGTCGGCGCGACGCACTGGCTCATCGACCACGAGAAATCGACCGGCTGCTGCGAGTAAGCGTGTCTGGCCCATATACAGAATGAAGGCGCTGAGGATGAGCAGAATGATGGCCCACAACATGCGACGTGCCACAAAACGACGCATAGCACCGCAATCGTGACTAAACATCGCCGCTTCGACGAACGAAAACCACGAAATTTGGGAAGCAGTCTTGACGAACGCTACGAGTTTGGGGCAAACATGACTTATTGTGGAATTCTGCGGAAATGCGTCGGTTGTGTGGTGTTGGGTTCTGCCTACCGCCGGCGTTTCAGCCGCCAAGAACTAACCTGAAATTCGGGAGGGACCGATGAGAAGACTTCCAGCATCCGCTTTCGTGGCATTCGCCGCCTTGCTTGGCATCGGCGCCACGACACCGGCTAGCGCCCAATGCGCCGGCGACTGTAATGGGGATGGGCACGTGACGATCACAGAGGTTGTGACAGTCATCAACATGGCGCTCGGCGTCACGGCAACTTGTGAGAACGCGGATAAGAATGGTGACGGTGTCGACGTCAGCGACGTCGTATCGGCCGTCAACTTCGCTGGTAATGAAGGCGGATCTTGCGTTATCACGCAGACGGAGTGCGGTGACGGCGTAGTTACTGCGCCGGAGGAATGCGACGTGGGCGGTACCTGTACCGGCGGCTCGCACTCCGGAATGGCATGTACCAGCGAAGCTGATTGCGGTGCGGGCGAACCTGGCGTCTGCGATTCCGGCACCGGCGCCTTGCGCCAGTGTAACAGCGACACCGATTGCGGCGGCGGTACCTGCAAGCGCTGCCGAACCTTCGGCGGAGCGGCAATTGCCGGGGATACGGCACATACCTGTGCAGCGAACTGCACATTTGAGTCACGCGTAGCCTTGACCCTGGCGCAGGGCATGTTTGCCCCCGGTGGGGCGGTTCTGCTGAGCGGCAGCGGCGCGACGGTTCACTCCGGTGTTCTTGGCGACGTACCGCTGGCGTTGACCGGGTCGCTTGCCTTGACAGTTGGTAAGCCTGGCAGCGACGGCGTCACCCCGCTGACGTTGAAGTCAGACGACCTCGTTCTGCCGCCGATTCCGGTTGCCACTCTGGCGTGCGCCTGCGTACGCGGTGTGCCGGCAAAGACGTGTGGCGGCTTTGCCATCGACCTCGACGGCAACTTGGCCACGGATTGCTCCGAGGGATTCCCGAACGGCGCCTCTATCTGCGGCACGATGAGTTTGCCTCCTTGCGCCTTCGTTCATGGTCCCGGCAATTCGGGCTCCGGCCTGATCGGCTGCAACGGCCTCACGCCAATCAACCTGCAGGTTTCGCAGGATTCGCGCGGCAGCCAGGATCCGCCGGCCTGCCTGACGGCTGGCGTTGGCGCCCCGACGTGCGCCGATCCGCCGGTCATCACGGTTAGCGGAACCAATCCTGCTCCTGGGTCCGCCCTACTCGTCACCCACACTGCGATCGGCGTGAAGACCGGAAGCTGCACGAATTTCTGTACGGCATCCGATCCAATCGACCAGCGCGGCAGCGTCAACCCGCTGCTCCTGACGACCGGCACTGCCACGGGCATCGTGCTCAACGTCGATGGCCAGGACGGGGTGAACAACGAGAACCCCGCCACGCAGATGCCGTGGGCCGTTACCGGCGCGCCGAAGTCTTGCACCGACTTGCAGGCGGGCAATGCGAGCGGCGAGAAGTTCGCGGGCACCTTTACCGCGATCAATCAGTCGATGCTCGGCGACATCGTCGTCGAAGCAGTCTTCGAATCTCAGTAAGCTAGGCGAGTGTGGCGATCACCGATCGCCACACTCCTTCCTTCAACAAAAACGCCGCCGGGTAACCGGCGGCGTTTTTGTTTGGCCAAGCCTCACCCGAACCCTCTCCCCGGGGAGCGGAGATTTCATAGACGTAGCTGCGGTCGTCGGAGGTTGTCTGAAAACGTGCGGTCGCTCGTTGTTCGTCGTTCGTCGCTCGTCGGAAGCCTCCAAGAATGCGCAGGATCCATCGAACGACGACCCGCGAACGACGAACGACGCTACTGTGTTGAGACAACCTCGTCAGACCGCGGCATCGGGCGCCAGCCCGACCGTCGGCGCGTCCGCTGAATCCGCAGTCTTGGGAAGTGTCTCAAAACCGACGAGTTCACAGACAAACGTACGGTCATTTAAGACCGCCCGATCTTGGTTCTAATCTTTGTTTACAGTGCGCGGATCGCGCCGCGAACCTGGCCGGTGGCTGAATCGATTTCAAAGATGGCTTCCGCCGTTGCTTGCGTGGCGGCAACCGGCCACATGTCGGCGAATAGGAGGAAGTGAAGGCGGAGGATGGAGCCTTCGCTCTCGGCGGCAGAGAGACATGCCGATTCCGCTTCTCGCGCTGACTTGAGTGGCATCGAGGCGATCAGCGGTTGCTCTGCAACCCGTTGCGCTTCGCTCCATACGTGCCGCTTCTCGGGATCGTCGCGTACCTCCGCCGGCGGCCAGTTGGGCAGCTTTACCTTGCGTAGCTCGTCGAGACGTAACGTGTAGCGAGCCGATTCGTCCGTCACCGGCATTGCGAACCGAGCTGGAGTGGCGCTTTGCGAGCTAGCCGGCGTCGTAGCTGCCGGAGATTCTTCGACCACCGGCGTCTCCACGGCGGTGTCTGCGACAATGTCCAGCGGCGCCATTGCGCTGCTTGGCGCGGTTGCCTCTGCGGCTGCGATCGCCACGGCGTCGCTCTCCACTGCTTGTGGCGCATCGCTCGAGTCGACAGCAGGTTCTTGCACCGTCAATGGGCTCGCCACGCCGGCCCCTGCCACATCGACGCTGCGCCGTTCCATCGTCATATCGGCGTTGCGGGCCAGCCTGGCAACGCGCCGGCGCCGGCGTACGTCGGCCCAAACCAAGACGTTCGGCATAATGCAAAGCAAGAGTGCGGCGGTACATACCACGGCAACTTCGATCGACGTGATGTTCGGCATGTTCGGCATCATGACTCCTCCGGTCGCTTGCGCCAAGCGCAGCGCTTGTGGCTTATGACGGAAATGCCAGCACGAATCATTTCCGCACGTTCCACGCTCGCTACGCGCCTGGCGCGCACAGGCGTGCTTGTCGCCCTTCTCGCGCAGCAACTCGCGGCGCCCTGTCTAGCCGAGTTCCCCTACCCTGCAAATCCCCAACCCTGTTCCACTGACCGCGATCCGGCCACTTGCATCGAGAACACCGATTACTCCAAGTTTGCGTTTCTGCCCGCGACCAGTCCGCCGGCGCTTCCCAACGACTACGGCGGCGACAATTGGAAGCTCACCAGCGCAACCACTGGCGAACCTGAGATCGACAACAACCCGCAGGAGCTGTTTGGCGTAAAGGGAGCCAGCGTCGATCTCGCCTGGCAGATCAGCACGGGCCGCCCGGATGTGCTCATCGCCGTGCTCGATTCCGGGATTCGCTGGCAAGATCGGCTCACCGATCTGGTCAACAAGTTCCACCTCAATCGCCATGAGCTGCCGCCGCCCGAGGGCAGCACTCATGCCGGCGACGCGTGGGATCGCAACCAGGATGGCATCTTCAACGTGCGCGACTATCTCGCCGACGCCGACCACGTGCAGGACTCGCGTGTCAGCGATCAGAACGGCAACAGCATGATCGATCCCGAAGATCTCATCTTCCTTTTCTCCGATGGCGTCGACACGGATGCCAACGGCTACATCGACGACATCTGCGGCTGGGATTTCTTCGAAGATGACAACGATGCGCTCGACGAGGTTCGCTACGGCCACGGCACTGGAGAATCGGAAGACTCCGGGGCGGAAGCAAACAATGGCGAAGGCGATGTCGGCACCTGTCCGAACTGCATGCTGCTGCCGGTGCGTGTCGGCGACAGCTTCGTTGCCGAAGTCAACAATTTCGGCCAGGGCGTGCTGTTCGCCGTCGACAGCGGCGCGCTCATCGTGCAGGAGGCGCTGGGCACGCTCAACAACTCGGCGTTTGCGCAAACGGCCGTCGACTACGCCTACAGCCACGGCGTAACCGTCATCGCCTCGGCAGCCGACGAGGAATCGAATCACCACAACTACCCCGCTACCTACGGCCACACCGTGATGGTCAATTCGGTCACGCGCTTTCTCAGCACTGCCGGACTGGAGCAGACTCCGCGCTCGTATCTTTACCTGAACGGCTGCACCAACTACGGCGGCCACATGGCATTGTCGGTTCCGTCTTCATCGTGCTCTTCAGAAGCCACAGGCAAGAGCTCCGGCATGGCGGGACTGCTCTATTCGGCGGCGCAGAATGAGATCGATCGCGGCCGCCTGCTGCCATATCGCGCCGGCGGTGATGATGGGCCGGAGCTCGCGTTATCAGCAAACGAGGTGAAGCAACTGCTCACCAAGACGGCCGACGACATCAACTTCGATCCGAACTACGAGACCATGACGCCGTTTCCGGGTGTGCAGATGAGCCGGCGTTTCCCGTCGATTTCCGGATGGGACCAATACTTCGGATACGGCCGCGTCAACGCCAACAGCGCGCTGCGCCGCCTCGCCGAGCTGAAGATCCCGCCGGAAGCCGACATCACGCAACCGGACTGGTTCGAGACTTTGAATCCAGATGAGCCGCTGGTGGTTCGCGCCGATGTCGCAGCCAAACGCTCCGACTCGTACTCGTACCGCATCGAAGCAGCGCCCGGTATTCAGCCGGCGGAAGGTGACTTTGAAGCTGTGGCGATGGGCACCGCCAGCACGCCCATGGAAATTACCGCCGACCTCGCGACACTGATCGCGCGCATGCCAAATGGAGTCGATGGGCCCGCGCTCGATGCGAGCGCTGCGCCCGATCCCGATCGCTTCAGCGCAACCGTGCGTGTGGTGGTCACCGATCAACAAGGGGATGTCGGTGAGGACCGGCGCGTCATCGCGATTCACCGCGATACCGATCTGCAGGGCGGCAAGCCGCTGCGTCTCGGTGGTGACGGCGTTGCGTCGCCGGTTATCGCCGACATCGACGGCAATGGCATCGATGACGTCGTCTTGGCGACCTCCGACGGCGCGGTTCACGTCTTGCGTGGCGACGGCCTCGGCGATCTTCCCGGTTGGCCCGTGTATTCGGATCCAGTTGACGCTCATACCGATGCGCCCGCGTTTCGCACGCTCGCTGCACCGCGCGCAACGATTCTCGGACGACCCGCCGTCGGAGATCTCGACGGCGACGGGCACCTCGATGTGGTTGCCGCCGACATGCGGGGCAATCTCTACGTATGGAACGAGCAAGGCGTATTGCGCGACGGTTTTCCGGTGGAGACACTGGCGGTTTACTCGCACAGCTGGCGCTCGGAGCGTGATGCGCAAACTGCGGATGGACGCGTCCCAGATCGCAGCAATCGCCACGACCACGACAACCGCCTGGGACGCAGCATCGGTGCGGGTCCGGTGCTGGCGAATCTCGACGGCTCCGCCGACGGCTCGCTCGAGATCATTGCCGGCGCCTGGGATCGCCACGTTTACGCCTGGCATCGCGATGGATCCCCGGTGCTCGGCTGGCCGGTCTTGCTGAAGGATCCGGCGAAAGTCACTGCCGTTGATCCCGTCACCAATGAGGTCACGCTGTCAAGCACAGCAAACGCCAGGATAGGGACCAAGATCGTCACCTCGCCTTCGATCGGTGATGTCGACGGCGACGGCGCACTCGATGTGATCGCCGGCGTCAATGAGGAGTACGTCGAGAACCCCAACGCCGTCTTCAACGACTTGACGATCAACCTCTATCGCGCCGGCGGTGTGTTGAAGAGCGGCAACAGCAGGCTTTACGCCCTGGGGCGCGAAGGTACGATGCGCGGCGCCAATCCGCTCGAGCGCGGCTGGAATCCGGATGCCTTTCTCAGCGGCTGGCCAGTGAAGATTGCAACCCTGACGACAGAGCTCTTGCCTACGGTGGGCACGGGGATCAACGGCTCGGCAGCGCTCGCCGATCTCGACGGCAACGGCAGCGCCGAGATCGCCATCTTCTCTTTCCTCGGACCCGCCTACATCTTCAATGGACTGGGCAAATCCTGGCTCGGCGATGATCTCAGCCGCCGCGTACCGCGCACCCTTGCGAGCCAACTCGGCAGCGGCTCCAACTCGATCGACGCACCTGCTTTCCCCGGTCTTGGCGGCGGCGTGCTGGCGCCGTTTGCCGGCCCCGGCAACGGCTACCATTTCCTCGCTCCCACGGCGGGCCTCGGGAAGCTGATCGACAACAACATTCCGGCGCAGCAGATTCCAAGTGAGAATCAGTTCGGCGCCTGGCAAATTGCCAGCGCCACCGGGGAACCCGTCAACAACGGCTTCGTTGCCGCGTTCCCGCGCGTCGTCAACGATCTGCAGTTCCTCACCTCTCCTTCCGTCGCAGACATCAACAACGATGGCTCCCCCGAAGCACTGGAAGGGAGCGGCGTATCGGACTTGCATGCCTTCGACATTGACGGCCATGAACCGGCAGGCTGGCCAAAGTTCACCAATGGCTGGATGGTGGCGACACCGGCCACCGCCGACATCGACGGCGACGGCCGTCTCGAGGTGATCAGCACAACTCGTGAAGGACGCCTGTTCGTTTGGAAGACGGAGGGGTCCGAATGCTCGTTCGTACCTTGGCGTATGAACCACCACGATGCGCACAGCACCGGCAACACGATGACCGATGCGCGCCCGCCTGCGCCGCTGTCGGCAACCGCGACGACGACGCAGCCCGGTGGCATCGTCAATCTTTCCCTGAGCGCGGTTCCGGGAGACGATTTGTACTGTGGCGCTGCCGCCCAGCTGGACATTCGCTACGCCGCTAGCGCGATCACATCGGAAGCAGCATTCGCCGCGGCAACGCCGCTTTCCGTCCTTGTTCAACCCAACACCGCCGGCCGCAACGTCTCCGCAAGCGTGCGCTTGCGCGCACCTGTCCCATTCTCGCCAGGCGAGGTTCACCTGGCCGGCCGTGCAATCGATGATGCCTCGAATCGCTCGCGCTTGGTGACGTTGGGCGTGGTCACTCTGGAGCTAGAGCCGTCGCCGACACCTACTGCCAGCGCCAGCGCTTCGCTGACGGCGACGTTCACTTCAAGTCCGACACCGACGCAGAGTACACTGCCCAGCGCAACGCAAACGACAACACCCGTGCCGCCGACGCGCACACCATCGCTCACCGAATCACCCACGCGAACGCCAAGCGCGGCCGTTCGCGTGAGCGACGACGATGGCTGCGTGATCAAGGATCGCCCCAGCGATGCACGCGCACTCCTGCTACTAGCGTTCGCCGCAGCCATGCTGCTGCTGCGGCGGCGCCATGCGGGCCGAAGTTCGCGCGACGAAGATTTCACCACAGAGAGATAGAAACCTAGAGCGCACAGAGCTCGTTCCAGAATCACGAACAGGCGGCTCACTGGTAATGTTGGCGCGCGCCAATCGCATTACCGCCGTGCGTACCCGGCGTGCCTCCGTGGTGAGCTTCTTTCTGTCACCGCAGAGTCAAAGCTTAGCGGAAGCGCGGTTTGGCGAGGGTACCGGTGACGTTTACCGGGGAGTCGAGCTTGGCGCCCGGTGCGCGCGGGATGGCGGCGATCAACGTCTTCAACCAATCCGGCGTGGTTGCGGTCTGCAGGATGTTCGTGCGCAGGTTCAGCGTCGATTCGTTGATCGGATCACGTAGGCCGATCTGTCCCGAGGTCTGCTGAACGCTGACATCGCCGTTCATCGTCAGGTCCTGCACCTCGATGCGACCGGGGCCGGTTTTGAATTTGAGCTTGGCTTGCTTGAGGCCGATATCACCGAAGGTGAACCCGGGAACCTTGCCGCCGGTAATCATAGCCCCGTCCAGCGCTAGGTCGCCGGCTGCCTGCGAGCTGGCCGGCGTGCGCAGCGGCGCATCGAAGCTGAGCAAGCCGGAGACGCGGCCGACAAGCGTTCCTTCCTCGAGCAGCGTCACCAACGGGCGGTAGGAGGCGAGGTTCAAGCCGTCCCAGGCAATATCCCCCTTCAGCGAGCCGTTCACGTATTCGATCTCGCCGCCGGCACTACCGCCGTAGAGCTCCGCGTTCAGGGTGACCGAATAGGGATTGCCGCGCACCAATTTCCCCAACGTCGGACGCACCCAAAGGTGCGTGAGCTCGAGATACGAGGTGTCATTGCCGGGCGTTGGCGGGATGCGTAATCCATCGATCTGATAACCGCGCAACCAGGCAAATTTCACGTCGTTGAAGGCAATCTGCGAATTCCCTGGGCCGAAACCGATCTTCTCCAGGGCACTGCGCAGCAACAGATCATGCGGGAAGGTGGCGACTAGAAAGATCAGAAAGAGGACAAAGGTCCAGAGCGAATACAGGACGACGACACGTCCGCCGCCACCGAACGACGGCAGTCGCAGTTTCGGCAGTTGCATCAGGAGCCCACCTTCTCCGCAGGTTTCTCGCCCTGAGCCTTGTCGCCTGTCTTCAAGATCGACACGGTCGCCGTCACATCGAAGTTATAGATGTCCTGAAAGCGCTTCTTGATGTTGACGCGGCTGAAGCGTAAGGGGTGCTCGCCCTTCTCGACTCGATACAGCAGATCGGTGAGTTGCTGCAGACTGATCTGCTGCAGCTTGATCTCGACGAGCTGCTCCTGATACTCGGCGACGGCCTTGCTCGACGGATTCATCGACGTGATGTGCTCTTTGCTGACGGCTTGCGTGATCGCCGTCTGAACATAGGCAAAGAGGTTGAAGTTGGGATCCGTCTCCGATCCCGCAGCCTGGCTCGCCTCCATCTGGCGTTTGAGCAGCAGATACTGATTGCGCTGACGCCGAATCGCCGCGAGATCCTTCTCCTTGCTGGCGATGCGGCGCGACAGCGCCACCTGACTCGATTGCAGCGGATCCCACACGAAGTTGTACACGGCCAACACGCTCAGAACCGTTGCGGCGATCCCCAGCGCCCAGCGCTCGCGTGGCGAAAGGCGGCTCCAGTAGGCGGTGATCTGATGGAAATCGAAACTCACGAACCGCTCCCTGCACTCAGATCTTTCGTCAATACGATGACCAGACGAAACTCGACGCCCTTGTTGTCGGGCAGCTGCTTCACGTCTTTCACCTGAACTTCCGCGAAGTAGTTGGTTTTCTCGATTTGTTGCTTCAGCGTATCGACGGCTTCGAAAGATTCGGCCTTCACCTTGGCGCGAATGCCTTCGGTGTCCATGATGAATTCATCGATGTCGATGCGGACACTCTCCGGAATCGCAGCAGAGATCACGCGCAACGAGTCGACGACGGTAATCCCACCCATCGGAATAATGCCGCCAAGCACCTGGAGCTCGCGTTGTTTCGCATCGATCTCGGCTTGCAGCTGGCTTTTCGGGTCGACGATCTTGTGGCCTTCGCCGACGGTCTGGATGAACACATAGCGAATTTGCGCTTCCAGCACGGCGGCGCGCAGCGCCAGGCGATCCCACTCCATGTACATACTGGCCAACAGCAATACGACCGCGGCCAGCGCGATCAAACCGGTACGGCTCAGGGCGCGCACCAGCTCTTCCTGGCCGCGGTGCCAGGCGAACTCCCCTCGTCGAAAATTGACGCCGACCGCCTGCGTTGCCGCAACCTCGCGCAAGGCGAGGCCAAAGGGCCGCGAGAAATCCGCAAGCTCGCCCTTCATTTCTGCCGGCAGCGCCTTGAGCGGCCCCTGGTCGATACGTTTGACCGTGCAGCCGAGACCGCTCTCGAGCTGTTGCCCGAGACGTACGACCCACACGCCATCGCCGAGCAGATAACACGCCAACCCCGGCTCGATTGCGCCGCCCGCCAGAGCCATCAAGGTCCAACGAATACTGCGATAAAGCTCGGCGGTTCGCTCTTCCTCATCCGGTGGGTGACCGTTACCGCTCACCACAGCGTCGGTCTCCTTCGGCAGCGCTGCCGGTAGGGTGATCGTGCGCATACCGGCGAGGTGTTTGTCGCGATAAAGGGCAACCGTCGCCTGCTCGGCGCTGACACAGATGTAAGCGAAGTTGTCCGGCCGATCGCTGTCGCTCACCAAGGAAAGGACATTCAATGCCGCAAGCGGTGCGCAATCGACCACCTTTGGGTCGAGGCCCGCATCATGCAGAAGATCAATGTGCTCCTGCAGATCCTTGCGCTGCACCAGTACGGCAAGAACATCACTTCCCGTCTTGCCGCTCTTCAGAATCTGATAATCGGTGACCACCTCGTCGAGGCCAAATGGCACTTGCGCCTCGAGCTCGAAAGGAACGGTTTGGTCGAGGCGTTTCTTGTCCTTGAACGGTAGGGCGAAGGTGCGCACCGAGATAACTTCCGCCGGCAAGCTCGAAAGAATCGTCGCCCCCTGGAGCTTGTGCTTCTCGACAAACGCCCGAAGACTTTCTGCCATAGGAATGTCGCCGGCGAGCGCCTCGCGATGAAATCCGACGACCTTGAAGTTGCGGACAGACGTCTCGAGAACGGCCCCCCGCAACTCATGGCGGTCCCATTCGAGGGCTAGAACTTGCTGCGGCATATCGGAATAAGCTTACTAACTTAGAATCGTTCCGAGGGCGACCCCTCGATGCCGGTAAGATCCAGCGCATCATCACGAAACAAGGCCGCTCCCCCCTCTTTCTGCCACTCGATGCGGGTCAACGTCCAACGCGACACGCCGGGCGGTGGATTAGGACCAACGCCAGGCTTCTGGGTTCTGCGGACAATCACCGAAGCAGTGCGCCCAATGCCGCCCTTCCCGGTGAGGGGGTTGGAGTTGATCACTGCACTTGCCCTGATCAAGAACAGCGTGCTCTGCGCCGCGCCGAAGAGTGAGGCGACGTCTCGTCTGTTCTCGTCTTCGCTGGTCTGCGCCGCGGCCTGCTGAACGAGACTGCGCGCGTCCCGAATGGGTGCCTCCTGACGCGCCGAAATGATCTGATCCACCACAGCAGGATCAATAAGAAGAAACTGCAGGAGCCTTCGCGGGGCAGTATTGATGTTGATTGGTGCCGCTACTAGGAAGGTTGAGCGGGTTGCGGCCCCACCGCGAAGGCCGATGGTATCGTATGCCGTGACCAGGGGACGAAGTTTCCGCAATACTAAGGGAGTAAGTCCGGGGACAATCCCAACATCGTCGAGCGTCGGGAAGTCGGGCACGGTAAGAGCGTTCAGACCGGTTTGCGGCTGTTGGGGCTGCGGATTCGTGCCTGTGGTTGCCGGATTGGAAGCGACATTGGGCTGTGCGCGATTGTCGGTGCCAGTCGCCGGCGCACCGCCCGACTCAGCGATCAGCTGGTCGTACATTTGCGACCAAAAGTGTTCGAGAGAATCGACGGCTTCAGGCGGCCCACCATTGCTCTGGATCAGTTCGCCGAGCAACGCCAGTCGGCGCTGGAAGGGCCTCATTCCGGCGGGATTCGGATTCGCCTTCCATGCCATGTAGGTTTTATATTCACCAACATTTACCGGCTTGGTCAGGTTGACGCTGAACTTCGCGCCTTCGTCGAAGATCTGCACGCGCAGGCGCATGTTCTCGGGAATCACGATGCCGCTATTGGTTTCGTCGATCAGGCACGATTCGCCTTGCGGCCCGGGTGCCGGGCACCACTCTTCGGTGAAGGCGTCGATTTGCGGATCCACGTCATGCAACAAGAACGCCTCGCCCATGTTGACGCCGGAGCGCGCCAGCAGCGATGCCTGTAGACCGCTCATGCTGTTGCGCACCATGTGCTGGTCCACCTGGGCCGAGAAGGTGAATTCCATGACGATGATGGTCAGGATCGCGACCACCATCAACGTGATGATTAGCGCCATGCCATTCTCATTGCGCAGCGCTCGCGTCATCCTTGCACTCCCAGCGCGCGTCCGGGTCCGGGGGTCGGCGGCACGGTCATCAGCGGCAGATCGACGATGGTGCTGAAATCGTGCGGGACGCCGGAATTGTCTGCCAGGAAGATCGTAATCTGCACGGCGGCGGGCAAACCAAGCGGCGGCTGTCCGACCTTGGGCTCTTGCGTCGTATCCCACGCATCGACGAAGTCGCCACCGATGGGATCGAGATAGCGCAGGCTCAAGCCGGCGACTCGATCCATGACATACGCGGCCATTACCTTCGGTTGCAGCGCCTCTTCCTCGGCCGCCTCGGGGTCGACCGCTGCTTCTTCGTCGGTTGGTGCTTGGTTCAACATTTCTTCCTGCCGGCGCAGCGCATACAGGCCAGGACTGCCCTGCAACGGATCGAGCGAATACGACACGATGGCGCGGCCACCGCGACTTTGCGCGGTGCTATTGGTGCGACGGATGTTGACGGTAAATTGTACGGCATCGGTGGGAACGCGCTCGGTCACATCGATGCCGACGAAGTGGACGCCGGGGCCGGCGGCCGGCGGCAGCGCCGCCTCGAGATCATCGGCGATGCGCAACACCGCTTCGCGCCCCGATGCATAGAGCTCGGCACGATCCTCCGCGTGCGTCTTGGCTTTCAGCGCGCTGGCAACGACGCCGTACGTCGACATCAGAACGATCGCCAGGATCATCGTCGCGACCATCACCTCGAGCAGGGTGAACCCGCGTTCGGAAGAAGTCCGCAGATGAGGTCGAGCTCGCCGAGCTACTCCGCTACGGCGTTGCGCGGCTTTTCGCCAAATCTGTGTCATCTGCTTCATCGGTGGATGGCTTGTATTTCGGTTCTGGGCGCGAGCCCGACTAGGTCGTCTATGGTTCTACCGTTCAGATGGCTGGGTCGCGGACAAAGTAAACGATCTCGCAGGCGCGCGGGTTGCGTTCGTCGAACACGACACGCACGATCACCTCGCGCATCTCATCGAGGCCGGTGCTGATCACTTCCTGTTCGAAGCGAAATCCCGGGTACTGCTTGCCGAAGTCCCCGGTCTTGCTGCCCAGACCTTCGAGTCCGTGGAGCAGCACCTCATATTGAATCTGACTCAACCGTTCACGCGCCAGCAAGGTCGCGCGCGTCATGTTGAGGTCGCGCGCGATCGCCTTGATGTTGCGCGCTTGCAACCCGAGAAGGCCGACGATGGCGAAGGCGACGACGGCAAGGGCAACGAGGACTTCGATCAGCGTGAATCCGTGGTTCCGCTTGCGACCTGTCATGTGTTTGGCAGACTCATCCGTTGTACGAGATATTCGAGTAGCCCTGAATAAGGACGAGTCGGCTGTTCATCGGATTCACGTAAAGAGTGTACGCAAGCTTCCCGTCGCCAATATGGATAATCGTCGGGTCGACGGTGCCATCGGGATAGAACACGGTGAAGATCTGGCCTTGTGCGATCTTTCCGGCGAGTGTCGGCAGATCAACGTCCATGATCTCCACCGGCTCCTTGATCTGCGTTCCGCGGCCGAGCGATCCGAAATTGGAGGCGAACTCGGCCAGATCGGTGCCGCCCTCGTCGGGCGTCACCCAATAGCGCTCGCTGTCGAGGTCATAGTTCAGCCGATAGGCGGCGCCGTTGAGAACGGCTTCGCTGCGGACCAGACGGAAGATCATCTGCAGACGATGCGCTTGTGATTGCATTTCCGCCTTGCCGGTATCGCGCAGCTTCGGCAGCGCAATCATCGCGACGATCGAAATGATGACTACAACCAGAGTAATTTCGAGCAGTGTGAACCCAGCTTGACGGCGTAAACGCGGGTTGCCTTCGACGTGTCGCTGACGGTGATCTCGCACCTCGACCCTCGTATCTCGCTGAATCCATTCAGACGAGATACGCTTCACGAGGTACGAGATACGCATCACCTGATGCGAGCCTACACGTCGCGGCTACTGATGTCGGAGTTCTTACCGTCGCCGCCTTCCTGGCCATCGGCACCATACGACTTGACGACAAAGTCACCGCCATCGCTGAAGTACTGATAGGAGTTGCCCCACGGATCGACGGGGACGTTGTCCATGTAGCCATCCGGATTGAAGTTCTTGGCGTTCGCGCCTTTCTGCACGAGAGCACTGATGCCCTCGCCGGTCGACGGGTAGTTGCCGTTGTCGAGCTTGTAGAGATGCAGCGCCTCGGAAATCCCCTTGATGTCGGCCATTGCTTTCACGCGGCGCGCTTCATCGGTACGGCCGATGATCTTCGGCGCGACGAGGGTGACCAACAGACCAAGGATGAAGACCACGACCATGATCTCGATCAGTGTAAAACCGCTATTGCTTGCAAGACGTTTCATTTCAATTCCTCCCGTCTATCTGGCCCCGCAAAATTAACAGCCGCGAAACCGACGGACAACGGACTGCGCACAGCGACCACTCTGGAAACTACTTCACGAGATCCTGCATGGAGAAGATGGGCAGCAGGATCGCAAGCACAATGAATAGGACGACGCCACCGCCGAAGATGATCATGATCGGCTCGAGCACGCTGGTCAGCGACGACACCGACGATTCGACTTCGCGATCGTACGCGTCGGCAGCGCGCGTCAGCATCTGTTCGAGCTCCCCGCTCTTCTCGCCGACGGCGACCATGTGAATCAGCATCGGCGGAAACAGGCCGCTCTTCTTGAGCGGCGGCGCGATGCTTTGCCCCTCACGAATACTAGCGCGCGCGTCTTCGATGGCTTGGCTCAACACCATGTTGGCGACGACGTTCTTGACGATGTCGAGTGATGTCAGCAACGGAATGCCGCTGGTCAGCAACGTCGACAGGGTGCGCGAAAAGCGCGCCAGCGCGATCTTCTTCATGACCTTGCCGAAGTACGGAATCGACAAGATGTAGCGATCGAAGCGCATGCGCCCGGCCGGCGTGCGAATGCTCAGGCGAATGGAGATGGCAATGATCAGCATCGTCCCCACCACGAGCCACCAATACTCCTGCATGAAGCCGCTGATCGAAAGAAGGATCGTCGTCATCATGGGCAGCTTCGCCTGGTTCTCGCTGAAGATCTTGGTGATCGTCGGCACGACGTAGGAGAGCAAGAACAGCAGGATGGCAGTGCCCGTCAGGGCCATCAACGACGGATAGGTCAATGCCGAGCGCACCTTGTCGCGCAACGCCGCTGAGCTCTCGGTGTAATCTGCGAGACGCAGCAAAACCACATCGAGAGCGCCGCTCGCCTCACCGGCGCGCACCATGTTGGTGTACAAGTCGCTAAACATGCGCGGGTGCGCTTTCAGCGCGTCGGCAAGCGCCACACCTTCGGTGACTTGCTCGCGGATCTGCGACAGCGCGCGTTGGATGCGAGTGTTCTCGACTTGTTCGATCAGGGCCGACAAACATTCCACCAGGGGCAGGCCGGCACCGATCAGGGTCGAAAGCTGGCGCGTCAGCAGAGCGAGATCCTGCGGCGTGATGCGTTCGAAATACGAGCGGACATCAAACGCTCCGGTCGCCCCGACACCGACGTCCTTGCGCTTCTGCTCGACCAGGTCGGTAGGAAACACTCCGTCCTGGCGCAGGCGTACGCGCGCTCCCTTCGGGTTCTCGGCGTCGACGACGCCGCTCACCTGACGGCCGGCCGAGCTCAGTCCTTTGTAGGCGTATACAGGCATACGCTTCGAACCTCAGGAAGGCCGCGAGCACCGCGCACACGGCACGCAAGCAATCGCGGAGGCATGCGGACGAATGGCATTTCCTGTGCGTCGCGCGTTTTTTGTTTGCCGCTGCATTGGTCTTCGACCCGTCTGCTAGACGAGATCTTCCTGCGTCACACGCAGCACTTCTTTCCAGCACATTGGGATCCTAAGCTTAGAATTCCACGTGGACAAGTTGTC